>ERZ777003.34-NODE-34-length-235466-cov-124.528374_pt1 | contig 235466 bp, 210 predicted proteins | sample MGYA00374956_ERZ777003 | MGnify/ENA primary metagenome ERZ777003 (study PRJEB29302, sample SAMN06268252) | bioreactor metagenome | isolation source: Joint BioEnergy Institute, California, USA | place: USA:Joint BioEnergy Institute, California, USA | collected... | reverse complement strand
TAAATAAATTCAATTGTTTATTAAGCAATACTTTTCAAGCTTGAATGATTATTGTGATAACATTCTACTTTGAAAAGCTTCGTAACCTTAGAGGATACAATAGTATTCTCATTTTATCATAATACATAATATTGGAAATTTCATTTTGAAATACACTGGGGTAGGCTTTTATTTTGGATGGATGTCTATAAATATTTTATATAATCATTTTAGATTCAGTGGTGGATTATTATAGTTGCTATTTTGTATTTAGGATACATACATGAATATATTTCTTCATTATTATACTTCAGTAAAATATTTGAATATACATTGCTTTTACAGCAACTAGCGTAACTGTATTGAAGTTTTCTATTTTTATAAGGCTAAGATTTAATAAAGTTTCAGAGCTTATAAATCTTAATTGAATGACTGCCTATATGCTAGTGGTGATAATTGGGTCTTTGCTTTGAATAACTTATTAAACGAGGAGGGATGCTCGAACCCTAGTTCGTATGCTATTTCACTAATAGTCAAGTGACTGCTTGAGATTAATATTTTTGCTTTTTCAATCAGTACGTTGTGAATATGTTGTTGTGCATTTTGCCCGGTATGTGTACGCAGCATGTCACTCAAATAGCTGGGAGAAATATGAAGATGATCCGCAAGGTATTGCACGGTGGGTATGCCATGTAATAGTGGTTTTCCGCTATGAAAATATTCATCCAACAAGCCTTCTAGTTTTTCTAGTAGCGTACTATTAATTCGCTTTCTTGTAATGAACTGACGCTTGTAAAATCGGTTGCTGTAGTTCAGCATTGTTTCAATTTGAGAAACAATAATATCTTGGCTAAAATCATCAATAGAGCTTTTTAATTCCTCCTTAATATTGATAAAAAGAGGAATAATCGTACTCTTTTCTTTATCGGAAAGATGTAGGGCTTCATTTACGGAGTAAGAAAAAAATCCATATTGTTTAATTTTTGTAGCCAAAGGATAGCCCGCTAAAAAATCTGGATGGAATAATAAAGTAAAACCGGTATGATCATGATTGTCGTCTCCCTTTGAACTAATTTGATTGGGGGCTTTAAACAACATGCCCCCTTCATCAAAGTCGTAATAGCCCTGCCCATATTTTATCTTACCACTTAGTTTCATTTTATAGGATATTTTATAAAAATCGAGAACAAAGGTTTCTGGCATTTGATGTAGCGGTACTGCGGCACCGTTGTTCTCAACCAAGCTTATCAATGGATGCACGGGCTTGGGAAGTCCCACAGTTCGATGTAATTCGGTAAGGGAAGAGAAGCGGTGTGGACTATTTGGTTTCTTCTTCATATTAGCCATGAGCGGATTTACTGTAAGCTAATAATTATTTATTTAACATACTCATAAACTTCTCCGGATAGCGCTCGCCCGCTACCATATTGGGTGGTATTATGGCATTTATACTTTGCAATTCTTCCCAGGTGAGCTGAATATTTGCTGCTGCAATATTTTCTTCCAGATATTTAATGCGCTTGGTGCCTGGAATTGTGATGATGTCATTTCCTTGGGCAAGAACCCACGCAATAGCTAATTGGGAAGGCGTACAGCCTTTTTTGTTAGCTAATATTTTTATTCTATCTACCAATTCTAGGTTTTTATAAAAGTTTTCTCCTTGAAAGCGGGGCATAAATCTGCGATGATCTTCGATGTCTTCAGGTTTTTTTATGGTGCCGCTTAAAAAACCTCGACTGAGCGGAGAGTATGCTACAAGGCCTATTCCTAGCTCTCTTATAGTAGGCAAAGTTTCAGCTTCAATATCGCGTGTCCAGAGAGAATACTCTGTTTGCACTGCAGTTATCGGGTGTATGCGAGCCGCTTTGCGAATGGTTGTTGCTGATACCTCTGAAAGCCCAAGGTGACGGACAATACCCTTAGCGACAAGATCGGCCATGGCACCTACAGATTCTTCAATGGGGACAGTAGGATCCACTCTCGCTAGCGTATATAAATCAATGTAATCAGTCTTAAGCCGTTGTAAACTATTCATTACTGCATTGTGGATATAGTCCGGGCGACCATTTACTCGGCTATACCCTGAGGGAGACATCATCATACCTGTTTTTACAGAAAGGAATGCTTGCTTTCTTATCCCCGAAATAGCTTGTCCTATAAGCATTTCGTTGTGGCCAGCATGATAGAAATCAGCCGTATCTAGAAAATTATGTCCCAGTTCTAGAGCTCTTTTTATTGTGGCAATGGCATCTGCCTCATTGCTTTGTCCATAAACGCCGGACATGCCCATGCAGCCTAATCCTACTGCGGATACGAGGGGGCCGTTTGTTCCAAGTTGTCTTTTCATGTGTTTTAATTTTTATAGAACAAAGGTGCGACAGGGGGGCACGTAAGAATTAGTCTAATTCCCTATTTGCTTAGTTAGATTGAAGACTAAGGTTGGTAAATTAATACATACCACATAATGATGAGGGACATTAAAACAACAGTTGACAACAACGTTCTCAATGCAAATCTTACGCATTCATTCGGTTACATGAAGTGAAGAGCAAAATTGGAGGCATCTAAGCTGACGTTGAATCTAGGAAAATAAAGTTTACCTTCATGACATTTGGATCTCATTTTAGAATTGAAAATATAATCCTACGTTGTGCTTGCCAATTTAATCCATATGGCGCCATGATTTTTGAGATTTGATTGCATTTTAATAAATTGAGTGGCATTAGAGTAGAATATAACATTGCCCATACTCAAAAATGAGTGTCGCTTATGAGTGGGAAAAATGCTTATGCAATAGAATTGCGAGAATAGTTGCGGTTTATTGGAGGAGAACTTTAATTCAGGACATTTGACTATTCGCTGAATTATTTACTGCTCTCGGGATTAATGCCTCAATGGTCATTTGTATCGCAAAGACATTGCATTATTTTTTCGTGTCTTTTTCGTCAACTTAACTTCGGATATAGTTTTGGAATAGTGTTGTAGATAGCAACTTGGCAATGAGGTACTCTAGTAATAGCAAAACTAATGGAACAAATGCACTGTATCAATGCTAGAGAATAAAGCCGCTAACTTCTTTGGCTTTAGTCTTGATGACCTAGCTTTCTTACCTATTCCGATAATTAAGTTTTATGCAATTTAACTGTTTTGAGATTGAACAGAAGTTTGAAATTTTCTATAAAAATTTAAGCGTAAAGACCTAATGTCTAAGTCTCTTATTTTATATATGAGCGAGGGGATTTAATTACTAAACAAGAGCTTTCACGTATTTGCAAGATAGAACCTCGTATCATCCCTGACAATATAGTGCCAGAGGTATGAGCGCTCACTCATAAAGACCAAGTAGCTAGAGCAGTATTTATTTACCCCCCCCAATAACTTAACCCCAAAGCCTTTCGAATTGCATGGGAAACTGTGGTAATACTGAATGGGTGAAAAAAAACTCAATGATTTTAAGGCAAGTTATGCCATTTTTCTAAACACTGATACCGATATTCATTTATATACGGACGTGTAGGAATTCGTAACATTTGGTACAACATTGGTAATAATTTATTTTATAGCTCCCAGTAGTCGATTTGTTATACTATACTTTATTCAAGGCTTTCAGTTCAAATAGGGTGTCATTACCTGGATGCAGTTCAGGATGTATAGGCTCCTTACAATCTTAAGATAAGCAAATAAAAAACTCTTTCACAGCAACCACAATTGACATCAAAGCATCAGATCTGAACCGTCTGAACTCACTAATGTGCTCGAAAATAAATTGAGGAAAGTAGTTATTTCAAATATTGCTAAACTATCATTAGATGAAGGTGTGATCATGTTGTTATCGGATGATTAGACTGACAGAAGCATATTGTTAACACTGCATTCACAAGGAGGGTAAGATAAATACTAACATGAGTTAGCCTTGACTTTAAGACAAACAAAGTTCGATGCTTTTGTAGCAAAAATTTTTGTCAAATGACTATATGCAGATAATCAGTATCTGGTCGCACGAAATCCATATGCCTCGTCGAAACTTTATTCAAATGCTATATATGCATTATCAGAGGAAATGCAGGCTTGGGGGAACTAGTGTAAGTAATTATGTACTGGGTCGAACATTTTGGAGGCTGATGCTATTGAAGAGATGTTGAAAATCTTGTAAGCTTAAATTTAAAGTAGCCCCGAACTATCTTCAAAGAAAAATTTAAGAAAGTATGAAGCAATGGGGATACTGACCTAACCATTCATACTGTTCGTCCATCATCCTAGAGGCACTTAATGGGATCAAAGTGCTATGTAAAAATATACAATCCACTTCCCTAACTCGTTTAATAGCTTTTTATCAAGCTAATTAAGATAAGGCAGTAAATAGGTTTATACTTTAGATGAGTGTGTCTTAAATACCGTATACAAATGTTTAAAAAATGCCCAGATGCTCAAAATTAAAACTATATAATATATTCAGTGTATATGCAATATGGGATGATCTTTGGGCAAGAAAGTTTAATGGGTATTGAATTAGGATTACTCTTGCCTGTGTGTATATTTGTGTCTATTATTTATAGTATAAATTTGATAAATTCAATCTTTTTAATAACAACAAATACCAATGATCGCTATTCATAATTCCGGAGATTTTGCGCCAAGATGGATTGCATATTGTGAAGCAAATAATATTTCTTATAAGCTGGTCAACTGTTTCGACAATAATATTGTAAAACAATTGGAAGGATGCAAAGCATTAATGTGGCATCATCATCACAATAGTTACAAAGATGTTATCGCTGCAAAGAGAATTCTATCTGCTCTTCAGCATGCAGGGATAAAAGTATTTCCGGATTTTAATACGGGGTGGCATTTTGATGATAAAGTAGCGCAAAAGTACTTGCTGGAAGCGATCGAGGCCCCTATTGTGCCTAGCTACGTTTTCTATGACAAAAACGAAGCTCTTGAATGGGCAAATACAACAAGCTACCCCAAAGTTTTTAAACTTAAGGGCGGTGCAGGTTCGGCCAACGTTCGGTTGGTTAAAAGCAAAAGCGAATGCGTTCGTCTTATCCATCAAGCTTTTGGTAAAGGGTTTAGTCAGTTTGACGGCAAAGCCTACTTTAGGGATATGTATAAACGTTATCTTGCTGGGAATAAAACTTTAACGGATGTCATACGTGCGTTTGGAAGAGTTTTTATTCCTTCGGAATATGCTAAGAGGGCACCACGTGAGAAAAATTATATCTACCTACAAGACTTTATCCCGAATAATGATCACGATATCCGTATTATTGTCATTGGGAATAAAGCCTTTGCTATTAAGCGAATGGTGTTGCGCAACGACTTTCGCGCATCCGGTAGTGGTAATATTATTTACGATATAAGTCAAATTCCGTTAGCGTATATCAAATTAGCTTTTGAGTTAAATAAGAAAATTCAATCGCAATGCATTGCCTTTGATTTCGTATTTGATGAAAACGGGAATCCGTATGTTGTTGAAATAAGCTACGGATTTACTCCACGCGGATATGAGCCATGTAAGGGGTATTGGACAGATGACTTACAATTTCATCCCGGATCATTCAATCCCTACGGATGGATGGTTCAAAATCTTTACGACTCTATTATTGAATAGAAACACCATTAATAGTTATTTCGCGTACTTAAGTTTTCCCTGAACTTCATCAACAGATACTAACCTTACTAAGTAAAGTATCAGTTTGTGGGAGCACTGTACAAATTTTAAAGTTTACTCCGTGTGACAGTTGTCTTTTTACTATAGATCTTACGAATTGATCTATGTATCCTAGAGAGAGTTTAAACTCAGCTTTTGCATTAGAATAAGTACATCTCGCTGTTGGAAATACTATATCATATTTACAAAAATCTAGAGAGGGGGGAAAGCTGGAGGATATAGTATTACTAGAGGCCGTATATGCAAAAACCTTACAATAAGCTGTGTGTAATTTTTATGGAAGTTACCAATTGCAGGATCTAAATGAACATACATTACGTGTGAATGTATTTCATAATATAGCAATTCTATTGAGTTTATATGTAAATAAAAACCGCCTCTAAATTAGAGACGGTTTTTATTATTAATAATGATTCCTTATTCTATTCGGGTGATTTTAATGGTATTGGTCGGTAATTTCAAACGCACCGGGGTACTTCCTGTACTTACTGCTATATCACCGTTTTTTAGGTAACCTTTTTTCTTAAGTATCGCGATTTGATCAGAGAAAATGGTATCCAGATCTCTGTTTTCATCGTCATATAAGAAGGCACGTATACCCCATCCTAAACTCATCTGATTAATCAGACCCTCATGTTTGGTAAATACATATAAAGGTACTTTGGGGCGGTAGCTGCTCAGCATAAAGCCAGTGTAGCCGCTCTGTGTCATACCTATCAATGCATTAGCCGATACATCTTTGGCTAGATTACATGCATTGTAACAAATGGCGTCACTGGTAAGAGTAGGAGAATGGGGTTGTGGTTGTAGTACTTCATCTAAGTCGTAATTGTACTCAGTGCGCTCAATTTCCAGTATGATTTTGCGCATGGTTTCTACTACCAGTGTAGGATGTTTACCGGTGGCGGTTTCGCCGCTCAGCATCACCGCATCTGCGCCTTCCAGTACGGCATTGGCAACATCAGTAATCTCACTACGGTTCGGTTTGGTACGGTCGATCATGCTTTCCATCATTTGAGTAGCCACAATTACTGGCTTAGCACGATGGATACATTTTTTAATAATTGTTTTTTGAATCAGCGGAACTTTTTCTACAGGAAGTTCCACCCCAAGATCCCCACGGGCAATCATCACACCATCGGAAGCATTGATGATGTCGCGGATGTTAGGAATTGCCTCCGGCATTTCGATTTTTGCAATGATCTTGGTTTTGCAATTATTTTTATTGAGGATCTTTCTCAGTTTTTTGATGTCGTCTACTCGACGAACAAATGAAAGCGCAACCCAGCAAAGTTGTTCTTTCATAATGAATTTCAGATCCTCCAAGTCTTTCTTCGTAAGCGCGGGTAATGATATCTGTGTATCCGGCAGGTTGACACCCTTTTTGGAGGAAATATAGCCTCCCAGTACTACTTCTACCTCCACATCATTATTCGGCAGAATTTTGGTGACGATTACTTCCAGTTTGCCATCGTCGATCATTATTTTGTTTCCAACTTTTACATCCTTATGGAAGTTAGGGTAGTGGATGTAGAGCTTTTTGTTATTGCCGATGATTTTTTGATTGGTAAATAAGAATTTGTCGCCGGGCTTTACAGACATGCCGCCACCTTCGATCTCACCTACTCTTAGTTTAGGACCTTGTAAGTCTCCTAAAATAGCTACGTGCGTTTTCTCTTTTCTGTTGATTTCTCTGATGTACTCAATAATCTGTTTCTTTTCCTCATGTGTGCCATGAGAAAAATTCAAACGGAACACATTCACGCCTGCACGTACCAGGTCACGCAGTTTTTCGTAAGTGTTGCAGGCCGGTCCTACGGTTGCAACAATCTTGGTTCTACAAAAAGTATCATCTGCGTTTCCCGAGGTAGTTTTCTTTGCTGCTGTTTTTTTTGCCATGATTAGTTTATATGTTTAAAATGGGCTGTAATTGCCGAATATCTTTATTAAAGATAAGTTCTAATAGAGTCTTTCAGCACTTCTTTCGTGTTAAAAAGCTTAAGAGCTGCATCTTGCAGCTCTTAAGCAATAGGATGGATTATTCCCAACCTAAAATTGTTGAGAATACGAATTCTTCAGGATTCTTCACGTATTGTTTTGCAGCTTCGATATCATCTTTGGTGAGATATTGAAGATTGTCTTCCAGAACCATCTTGGTTTTGGGGTCTTCAATATTTACCAGTCGGGTTTTTACCTTACCGTTTTCGCCAGTTACATCTTTCAGGAATAACGGAGCAATTTCACCTTTATTGTTTACGGTAACCACACAGCCTGTAAGACCTTGGTCAAACAGCTTCTTTACTCCGGTACCTAGTTGAGTACAGTATTGTAAGTCAAATGCCGCTGGAGGTAAGCATCTTAATTCATAACCTAGCTCTACCGGACGGCATTTGATGTCCAGACCCAACTCTTTCAGCTTATTTTGTAACAATACATTATAGATATGAGCCTTACTTACGTTACCCAGTTCGGGGTGTCCGTGTGCGTCGTAAGTAAATTGGATGCCGCTTGATTTGATCACATCATCACTCATGAAGTGGAAAATGCCTTCACTTACAATTGCGGCACCATAGTTAATGCCCAATATTTTTCTTTTCAGAATCGCAGAAATAATCAGCCTGATGATGTTGTCGAAGTTTAGTTCTGCCTTATTGAACATTTCAGGCATTACAATCATAGGCAGATGGCAGGATGCGCCAATGCTAAAAGCTAAGTGTCCTGCTTCACGTCCCATTGCAGAAATCACAAACCAGTTAGCAGATGTTTTTGCATCTTCATACACGGTTTTGGTGATTCTTACACCTTCTTCGGTAGCACTCTGATAACCAAAAGTGGGTTGACCATCAGGCAGTGGAAGGTCGTTGTCGATAGTTTTGGGAACGTGGATATTTTGTATAGGGAAATTATTCTTTGTTAAGAAATTAGAAATTCTGTTAGCCGTAGAAGCGGTATCATCACCCCCAATGGTAACCAGCAGTTTTACATTGTTGTTAACGAAGAAATCGGTTTTGAATTCATCGTCTTTGGGTTTGTAGCGACTCATACGCAGCACGGAGCCTCCGCGAGTCAGAATAGTGTCGGCCAACTCAAAATCAATATCAACGGTGGATGCTTTACCTGTGAAAAGATTTTTGTAGCCATCGTGCAGGCCTATCACCTTGTATCCACTTTTCAGAAAAATCTTCGAAACAGAACTGATAACAGTGTTAATACCCGGAGCCGGACCGCCGGCAGCTAAAATTAAAATACTTTCTTGCATAATTTGGTAATTATTAAAAATAATAAGCTCCAAATATATTAAATTTTACTTTGTGTGAATAAAACACTATAAATGTTTTGTTTTTATGGGGATAATATGCAAAATATTTAATGGAGCATAAGCCGATATTTTCTGTACGTTTGGACAATTTTTAAACCTAAACACCATGAAACAAATATTAAGTTTTATATTGATTCTTACAGTTATGGAAGTATGTGCTCAAATTCAGTATCCGGTGACAAGAAAGGAGGCTGTGGTAGAGGATTATTTTGGAACTAAAGTAGAGGATCCGTACCGATGGCTAGAGGATGACAATGCGGAAGAAACTAAAAAATGGGTGATCGAACAAAATAAGGTAACCAACGCTTATCTGGCACAGATTCCGTTTCGGGATAAGATAAAAAGCCGTCTAGAACAGCTGTGGAACTATCCCAAATTCGGTGCTCCGTTTAAAAAAGGCGATTGGTATTATTATTTCAAGAACGATGGATTACAAAATCAATCGGTTTTGTACCGGACTAGGGATCTGAACGACGAACCCGAAGTATTTCTGGATCCTAATACGCTGAGTAAAGAAGGCATTGTTGCATTAAGCGGGCTATCTTTCAGTAAATCAGGTAAACTGGCTGCTTACGCCATTTCGAAAGCGGGAAGCGACTGGAGAGAAATCTTTGTAATGGATGTGGAGACCAAAAAACTGCTGAGCGATAAAATAGAGTGGACCAAATTTAGTGGTGCTGCCTGGAAGGGAGATGAAGGTTTTTATTACAGTGCTTACGACAGGCCCGATGAAAGCTCTAAACTGAGCAAGGCCAATGAATATCAGAAGGTATATTATCATAAAATAGGTACACCACAATCAGAGGATGTACTGGTTTATGAAGATAAGGAGCATCCTAAGCGTTATTTCGGTTGTGGTCTTACCGAGGACCAGCGTTTTCTCATTTTGAGTATTTCCGAAGGTACCAGTGGTAGTGAAATCTGGTATCGCGATCTGAAAAATGCTAATGATAAGGAGTTTAAATTATTGGTAAAAGGTTTTGATACCGAGTCGGATGTGGTGGATAGTCATGGTGATTATTTATTGCTAAAAACCAATTATCAGGCTCCCAATTATCGGGTGGTACTGGTAGATCCCCAAAATCCTGCCCGCGAAAACTGGAAAACTGTAATTCCCGAACAAAAAGAAGTACTGGAAAGTGTAGGTACCGGAGGTGGCAATTTGTTTGCCCGCTATCTAAAAGATGCCTCTAGTAAAGTGTTTCAATATGATTATAGTGGTAAGCTGATTCGCGAAATTGAGCTCCCGGGTATTGGTACTGCCGGCGGCTTCGGCGCCGAAAAGGATGATAAGGAGTTTTATTATAGTTTTTCATCTTTTGCCACGCCGCCTACCATATATAAATATGACATAGCCACCGGAAAATCTGAGCTATATAAAACCACAGAAATTAAAATCAATACCTCCGATATTATAACAGAGCAGGTGTTTTTTACCAGTAAGGATGGTACTAAAGTACCTATGTTTCTAACTTACAAAAAAGGAATTAAGAAAGACGGTTCCAATCCCGTATTGCTTTACGGTTACGGCGGGTTTAATATTCCTATGACTCCCAGCTTCAGTGTTAGTAATACATTTTTTGTGGAGCAGGGAGGTATATATGTAGTAGTGAATCTTCGTGGTGGTAGCGAATATGGTGAGGAGTGGCATAAGGCAGGTATGTTGCTCAATAAGCAAAATGTATTTGATGATTTTATTGCTGCAGCAGAGTATCTGATAGAAAATAAATACACTAATAGCCAGAAGATAGCCATACGCGGGGGTAGCAATGGTGGGTTATTAGTAGGTGCTGTGATGACCCAGCGCCCGGAGCTGTTCCAAGTAGCTATTCCTCAGGTTGGTGTACTGGATATGCTGCGCTTTCATAAATTTACTGTAGGCTGGGGTTGGGTAGTGGAATATGGTAGTGCCGACTCAGCTAAGCATTTTCCATATTTATATAAATACTCTCCTTATCATAATTTGAAAAAAGGAGTAGCTTATCCTGCTACATTAATTACTACGGCCGATCATGATGACCGCGTAGTACCCGCTCATTCTTTTAAATTTGCGGCTCGATTGCAAGAATATCATCAAGGTGCTAATCCGGTGCTTATTCGTATCGAAACGAATGCCGGGCATGGAGCCGGAAAGCCTACCAGCAAGATGATTGAAGAAGCTGCAGATATCTGGGCATTTACCATGTACAACTTGGGTATGCCTTTCAGAGAACAATAAGCTACTTGAAGGAACAGTTTGTTAGCGGGTTATATTTTAATTTATATTTAAACAGAGGTAAAAGGTTGCGAGGGCAACTTGATACTGGTTTTAACCCCTTGGATCGGATACTAAACCTTTTCCCTCTATTTTTGTAAATAGTTAAATATATTTTTTATATGGCTGATGAGAATATCGAAAAAGTGCATTGTCTGATTATAGGTTCCGGGCCTGCAGGTTACACGGCCGCGATTTATGCTGCGCGTGCTAATCTGAAACCTGTTTTGTATCAGGGATTACAGCCGGGAGGACAATTAACCATTACTACTGAAGTTGAGAATTATCCCGGATATCCTGAGGGAGTTCAGGGGCCTGAAATGATGATTGATTTTGAAAAGCAGGCCAAGCGGATGGGAGCGGACATTCGCTATGGTATCGCTACCAAAGTGGACTTTTCAGGTCATCCGCATAAAGTATGGATTGATGATGAAAAGTTGATTGAAGCGGATGCTGTAATTATTTGTACCGGCGCTTCAGCTAAATGGCTGGGATTACCTGGCGAACAGCGCCTCAACGGATTTGGCGTAAGTGCTTGCGCGGTATGCGACGGTTTTTTCTTCAGAGGTAAAGAAGTCGCCATTGTAGGAGCCGGCGATACGGCCGCTGAAGAAGCATTATACTTATCGAAGATTTGTAGCACGGTGCATATGCTTGTGCGTCGCGATGAAATGCGCGCCAGTAAAGTGATGCAAGAACGGGTACGTAATACACCCAATATTAAGATTTACTTTAACACCGAAACCGAAGATGTATTGGGTGAGGATAAAGTAACAGGTGTGCGTGTAAGAAATAACAAAAGCGGTGAGATAACCGAAATTCCGGTAAGCGCATTTTTCGTTGCAATTGGACATCAGCCCAATTCTGAGATCTTTAAGGATTATCTGGAAATGGACGAAACCGGTTATATCAAAACAATTCCCGGTACTACCAAAACCAATGTGGAAGGCGTATTTGCCGCAGGTGATGTGCAGGACAAAATTTATCGTCAGGCCATTACTGCAGCGGGTAGCGGTTGTATGGCTGCATTGGACGCAGAAAGATACTTGGGTGAAAAAGGATTATAACTTCAGTAATGCTTATAACCTTACATCTGGAAAAGCTGAAGTTCTTCGCCTATCACGGGTTATATGAAGAAGAAAGAAAGTTGGGGAATGAGTTCGAATTGAATATTTCGGTCTCATTCTTCTCAACACACCCGGTTATTAGGGATATAGATCAGACCATTAATTATGCGGCTATATATGAACTTGTCAAAATTGAAATGACACATCCTTGTGCGCTGTTGGAAACATTTTTAACTGAACTAGCCGAGAAAATTAAAAATCAATTTCCGCAAGTAGCCAAGCTGAAGATGAGTCTATACAAGCTGCATATGCCACTGGCTAATTTTCAGGGCAGGGTGGGGGTAGAAATTGAAAAGGAGTATTAATCACTATCGGTCCCCACATTATTTCAAATCCTCATTACTAAAAGCAAAGGGTAGTAAGTTTTTTGCGCTTTCAATAATATATACAGGACCTTCTATACCGGCCAGTAGTAAGCGTATGGGATGTTTTACCCTGTTTTCATATTCCAATAATGACTGACGGCATAATCCGCACGGTGATATAGGTGTATTGCTTACGCCATCTGCAGGTTTATAGGTAATGGCCATCGTATGAATTATTGCATTGGGATATAAACTCCCTACGGTAGACAGTAATGTTCTTTCGGCGCAAATACCCACAGGAAAGGATGCGTTTTCTTGATTTGTTCCCTTTACAATTTGTCCGTTAGCCAGCCTAGCAGCACTGGCTACATGAAATCGAGAGTACGGCGCATAAGCCGTTCCGATAAATTCCTCAGCCTGCTGCAGTAATGCTGCATCCTCCACACTTAATTCACCTCTATCTTCAACAATGGTGTAAGCGAACTGATAAATTTTTTCCTTCATTGTGTGCGTATTCTATAATTAAAGATACTAATGTTGACTACACAGCGATTAAAAAAATTATATTTGTAGTCATTCAATTCTTAAAAAGGGAAAGTACATGATTAAAAAATTATTTGTTTTATCAACTGCAGTATTGCTGTCCATCGCCGCTCTGGCATCGGATGCAAAAGATTTGATTGGAAGATGGGATATTACCGTAGACAAAGGCGGAAAACAGGTGCCTTCATGGCTGGAAGTAAAGTTATCAGGTATTAAAACCCTGGTGGGATATTTCGTGGGTGAAAGTGGTAGTGTTCGTCCGATTTCGGAAGTAAAATTTGAAAACGGAAAATTCTCTTTTGCCATACCTCCACAATGGGAAACGGAGCCCAATAATTTGGTGGTAGAAGGAACATTATCTGCGAATGGTATCGAGGGTACCATGGTATACCCTAATGGTAAAAAATATAACTGGAAGGGTGTAAGAGCCCCTTATCTGAAAAGAGATAAAGCGCCGCAGTGGGGTGCGCCTATCAAATTATTTAATGGTAAAGACCTAACCGGATGGAAAGCCGTTGGCGGCAAAAACGGATGGGAGGTGAAAGATGGAATTCTGGTTAATGTTAAGCCCGGAGCGAATCTTATTTCCGAGCAAAAGTTTGAAGACTTTAAATTACATATCGAGTTTCGATACCCCAAAGGTAGCAACAGTGGTGTATATCTGCGCGGCCGTTATGAAGTGCAGATAATGGATAGTGATAAATCGGAACATCCATCAAGTGTATTATTTAGTGGTATTTACGGTTTCTTAACTCCGAGCGAAATCAACTCCAAAGGCCCTGGCGAATGGCAAACTTATGATATCACCTTGGTAGGCAGAATGGTTACTGTGGTAGCAAATGGTAAAACAGTTATCTCTAATCAGGAAATTCCGGGGATTACAGGAGGGGCTTTAGATAGTAATGAAGGTGCGCCCGGACCTATCTATCTACAAGGCGACCATGGTCCTGTCGAATTCAGAAGTATCGTAATTACACCTGCGAAATAAAAAAATTGGGTTATCGTTTTGCTGCTTTGCCAAAATGTGCTATATTTGCACCGCGAGGTAGAGCAGCGGTAGCTCGTCGGGCTCATAACCCGAAGGTCCCAGGTTCGATCCCTGGCTTCGCAACTAAAGTATTAAGGCCGTTCGCTTTAAAGTGAGCGGCTTTTTTTGTTGAAGGTTTCTTTTTTGATTTTATATAGTTTGATTTTAGTCAAAAATCAGCCATAATAAAAGATTCAAAAACAACCATAGCAGAGCGTCTTGAAGGCAGGTTTTGTAAACATATTCGGGAAGCCCAATGCCGGGAAAAGCACCCTATTAAATGCATTAATGGGTGAAAAGTTAGCTATTGTGTCTCCCAAAGTACAGACAACTCGGCATCGTATTAAAGCCATACTCACCGAGAAGGATTATCAGATTATTTTCAGTGATACGCCCGGAATAATCCAGCCTCAGTACAAGCTTCATGAAAAGATGATGCAGAGTGTAAAGAATGCTCTGGAAGATGCCGATGTAGCGATACTTTTAGTAGATGTAAATGATAACTGGGAAGAGAATGATACCCTGTTTTCAGGACTAAAACTTAAAGTGCCTGCTATTGTTGCTATCAATAAGGTCGATAAGGCCGATGCGGCCAAAGTGCAGGAGGCGATAAATTTTTTTGAACAGAAAGATTATGCTAAAAAAGTTATTGCTATCTCAGCTTGGAAAGGGGTTGCGTACGAAACCTTCTTTAAGCCTATCTTGGAATTTCTACCCGAGGGGGCTCCATTTTATGATGACAGCGAGAGTATCAGTGACCTCCCCGAAAAGTTTTTTGTCAGTGAGCTAATACGTGAAAAAATATATGAACTCACACAGGATGAAATTCCGTATCATACAACTGTGTTGATAAGAGAGTTCAAGGAAAAACTAACACTCACAAAAATCGTAGCAGATATTATTGTACAACGAGAATCACAGAAGATGATACTCATTGGCGAAAAGGGGAAGATGATTAAGCAGATTGGCACATTGGCGCGCGCAGATATCGAGGCTTTTTTAGATCGCAAGGTTTTTCTTGAACTTTTTGTGAAAGTGCGTCCGAAATGGAGAGATAATGATATGCAGCTGAAAGAATACGGATACGGCATATAACGTTAGGGAGAATAGGGGGCTAAGAATAGTGAGTTATACGATTTAAAATTTTAATGCGATGGGTTTTACAGTAGCAATAGTCGGCAGACCAAATGTAGGAAAGAGTACATTGTTTAATCGCCTGCTGGAACAACGTAAGGCGATTGTCGACGATGTAAGCGGCGTAACGCGCGACAGACAGTACGGCGTCAGCGACTGGAATGGCAAATCCTTCAATGTGATTGATACGGGAGGGTTTGTTCACGGTAGTGAAGACGTTTTTGAAAAAGAAATTGCCAAGCAGGTATTGATTGCTGTGGAAGAGGCCGATGCTATTTTGTTTCTGGTTGATGCTGCCACAGGTGTTACGCATCTGGATGAAGAAATGGCCGATGTGCTGCGCAAAAGTGTGAAGCCTGTCTTTCTTACCGTGAATAAAGTGGATAACCCTGAGCGCATGCTAGACGCTACAGAGTTTTATAGCCTAGGATTTGAAAGGGTATTTTTTATTGCTTCGATTAGTGGAAGTGGTACAGGTGAACTTTTGGATGCGCTTACAGAATTAATACCAGAAGATAAAAAAGAAGTAGAGGAAAAAGAGGCATTACCCAAGTTCGCTATCATTGGCCAACCTAACGTGGGGAAGTCCTCATTGTTAAATGCACTGGTGGGGCAGGAGCGGACTATAGTTAGTAATATAGCCGGTACTACCCGCGACTCCATTCATACTTATTACAATCTTTTTCAGAAAGAATTTATACTAATTGATACGGCAGGTATTCGCCGCAAATCTCGTGTACATGAGGATTTGGAGTTTTATTCTGTAATTCGGGCTATCAAAGCGGTTGATGAGGCCGATGTGTGTTTGCTGGTCATCGATGCCGAAAAAGGAGTGACTGCGCAGGATTTAAACATCTTCAGCCTTGCCGCACGTAAAGGGAAGGGGCTACTGCTGTTGGTAAACAAGTGGGACCTCATAGAAAAGGATACCAATACTGCCCGAGATTACGAACAGGAATTAAAAAAACGGTTGGCGCCTTTTAACGATGTACCGATAATTTTTATTTCGGCATTGAAAAAAACACGCATCTTTAAAGCGATGGAAACTGCGCTTGAGGTGTATGAAAACCGTAAACGCAAGGTGCCTACGGCTCAACTGAATGATATAATGCTAAAAGCAATTCAGGCACATCATGCGCCTGTAGTACGGGGACACTCCATCAAAATTAAGTTTGTTACACAACTGCCTACGGAAGTACCTTCATTTGCGTTCTTCTGTAATTTCCCTGACGATATCAAAGCGCCTTATAAAAACTATTTGGAAAATCAATTGCGTAAAAACTTTAACTTTAGGGGGGTGCCGGTGCGATTATTTTTTAGAAAAAAATAATTGATAAGTAAGGATTACCATTAGGTATTTATTGGGATTAACAATAAGTAGTATCCGGTAATGAAGTGCCCTCTTTTAATCCTTAAACAGGATAGAAGTAGGACATTTTCATGTGGTTGATTTAAAACTTTAAGCACATGAGAGGATTGTTTTTGTTTTTAGTTATTCTGAGTTTAATCGGTTGTAACAATAGCTCATCAAACCAAAATGTTGAAAAGACCAATAAGGTACAGTTGTCTCAAGAAGCTAAAAAGCATGAAAAAAAAGTAGATACCACCTTGGCCTCATTAGGCGATTCGCTAAAGGCAGACTGGAGGCATGTAAAGACTAAAATAAAGGAACATGCTCAAGAGCTGACAGAGACTGCTAATAAAGGGGTAAATAAAATAAAGCAAGAGGCAAAAAAGATAAAGAGTACAGCCAAAGCAGAGTCTGAAGGAGTAAAATAAGAATTAAAGCTATAGCTGAAGATTATTGTGAATACTGAGAGCAAACATAGGTTTGCTCTTTTTTTTATGTATGGTAGGTACAGTTGTGGAAAATATCGATAGTATAAAGTTTTTTAAGCCTGCATAAAAAACTACTTTTGGGGAAATATTAGCAATATGAATATGAGTTTGCAGGAAAAATTGAGAAAGGCTGCTATGGAAAAAATAGAAAAGCAAAAAGAGGAAGGACGTGCGTTTTTGGAAAATAACAAAAACAAAGAGGGCGTGAAGGAACTGGAAGGCGGCATACAGTATGAAGTCATTAAAGAAGGAACTGGAATTCAGCCTGTATTATCAGATTCTATTACTGCGCATTACAAAGGTGCGTTGCTTAACGGAAAAGAGTTTGATAGTTCTTTTAAAAGGAATCAGCCGTTTACAGCTCGCTTAACACAGCTAATAAAAGGTTGGCAAATTGCCATTCCTTTAATGAAAGAGGGCAGCCATTGGAGGTTGTGGATTCCTTCCGATTTGGCTTACGGAGATAGAGGTGCCGGTCCTGATATTCCAGGGGGCGCCACATTAATGTTTGAAGTGGAGCTGTTAAAAGTAAACAGATAATAAGCCGCTATGAAATGGGAAGTCATAAAATCCGAACAGCTATTTAATGACCTATGGTTTAAAGTACGCAAGGATGTGTGCAGGACTCCCGAAGGGAAAATTGTAGACCCCTATTATGTTTATGAGTTTCCTACATGGGTGACCTGTTTCGCGCTTACAGAAGATAATAAGGTGATTATGGAGCAACAGTACCGTCATGCTATAGGCGAAGTGTGCTGGGAAATTCCCGGTGGTTGCGTGGATGAAGACGATGCCAGTCTGGAAGATGCTATAAAACGTGAATTGCTTGAAGAGACAGGATATGAATTTTCCCATTTCGAGTACTTGGGCAAGACTTGTGCGAATCCGTCCACGAATAATAACTGGATGCACATGTTTCTAGCTACCGGCGGTAGAAAGACAAGTGACCAACATTTAGATCCGAATGAAGAAATTCGGGTAGCGTTGATGGATTTGGAAACATTTAAGCAAATGTTCCGCAATAATGAATTTATACAGTCCATGCATGTAACTTGTATGTTGTATGCATTGATGAAGCTAGGTGAACTTGAAGTGTAATTGTAGCCGCATAAACCCGAAGTACTGCTAACTTATGCCTTATCGTAAGCATTTAAGCAAAGACCTTATCTTAAAAAAGCTTATTAAGCAACAGGGGGGCTATGTTTTAGAAAGAAAGAAAAACATTCATTTGCACCTGTGTGCCTCCATTATCAGTCAGCAACTAAGCACAAAAGTAGCTGCCGTAATCTATGCTCGTTTCATGCAGTTATTTAATAAGCGTAACCCGCGTCCTGAAGATATCTTATCCGTTACTGATGAGGCATTCAAAAGTGTGGGGTTGTCGAATTCGAAAGCATCTTATATCAAAAACGTTTGTCGATTCTTTATTGAGAATAAACTGACGGATGCCAAGCTTCATAAACTCAGCGATGAAGAGCTGGTAGAGCTATTAACGCAGATAAAAGGTGTAGGTAGATGGACCGTAGAAATGTTGCTGATGTTTACATTGGGTAGGGAAGATGTGTTTTCAGTTGGAGATTTAGGCTTGCAGAAAGCAATGATAGAGCTGTACAATATAGAGTATGCGAATAAGCAAGAGCTAGCATCGAAAATGGAAGCAATTGCAGAGCGATGGAGACCCTATCGTACTTATGCTTGCCGTTATCTGTGGAGGTATCGTGATGCACCTTTAGTTCCGATGTAATTTGTTATAAATAAAAAATGAGCCGCTGTTCAGCGGCTCATTTAATTTTGCAAAGGGTACTTTTTATGGTTTTAAGGCCCACCACAATGGTGTGTGCACTTTATCTTCTCCTCCTAATGCTTGTAGAGCGCTTTCATAACCTACTTTATTGGCTGCAGGTAATGAACCCGGATATTTCAGTCGTTGAGGGAAGAACTCTACTTTGCTGGTCATGTAATTGCTTTCTGTTAAAGCAGGAACATCATCCAGTGGAATTTCAATAGCTGGGTTTTCGAAGAAAGGTAATCCCAGTCTACGTTTATCATTCCAAGCTTCCAAAGGAAGGTAAGGAAGCATAGATATAAACTTCTGTGTGATGATTTTTGTAAGATGGTCATTTCTTACTGTTCCATTTTTGTACAGGTTGTTTACGGGATATTTGATCTGTACGGTTCCGGCAGCGCCTGTGTATCCATCCACATAGTTCATAGTATAACTGTCGCCGGGCTCGGTAGTATGCTCCCAGTTTACAGAAGTGCCGGTTCTACTATAAGTGGTAGAAGCCAGATAGGCTGAGAGATGTTGTGATACTCCCCAGTATTCGAAGTTGGCTGCAATGCCAGCTTCGTAAGCTGCTTTAGCAGACATGGGTACTGTCCAGCCTCTTACTGCTGCTTCGGCAATCAGGAAGTAAGTTTCCCACGGAGCGAAGAATATTCTTCTGTTGGTTCCGTTTCTGAAACGCATAGCAAGGGTAGGAGTGGTACCGTTAAAGCCGATTACCTGATTTTTGGAGCCTACTCTTCCCCAGTTACCTGTGGTGATGGCATTCCAGGTATAGGCTGCATCAATTGTTTTGATGACATTTCCATTATCATCCAACAGGTTTCTACTGGTAGTGGTAGAAGTGTTATCCCAGGTAGGATAGTTACAGAAATCAGGGTTATTAAACCATCCAGGGATAATAAACGCTTTATAAGCACGAGGATCGATAATGTTGGGTAAGCCATCAAGCCAATATCCTACGGTAGGGTCATTGGTTTTAGTAGTATAGTGATTAGCAAATTTTAACCCAATATAATCTGCTGGTTTAATCTTGGCTACTGCGGCAGCCGGAAGCCCTTGATTTGCCGAAGGTATACCTCCCAAACCTGTGAAGATATTATTTAGTGAAGCGGTCAGCATTTGAAGATTCCATTGTCTGGTCATCACACCTGTAAGATCATCCCAGCCATTGTTTTCTATTACGCTGAACATATCTTCAGCATTTAAGATCACCTTGCTACCGCTTACGGCATCTTCAAATTCAGCTTTGGCCTTCGCTGCATCTACTTCCGAGAGACGCATAGCTAATCTCATACGGAGGGAGTTGGCAAATTTTTGCCATTGTTCCCAGTTGTATTTATAGTTCCATGCGATTTTTTCATTATTGAGCGATGAAGGACTTTCTACGGAAAGATTTATTTGCGCAGCAGCTTCCTTGAGTTCAGCCAAGGCAAAGTAGTATACATCTTTTACAGGGCTGTAGGTGGGATTTGTCCCTTCAAACCCATTCAATGGAGCTGGTCCAAAATTGTCCGAAAACTCTGTTATCAAGTAGGCTCTCCATATTCGGGCAACTTGAATAAGGTTAGATGTATACAATTTAGCGGTGCCATTGGAGATTTGAGATTCTCCTACTTTAACAGCTCTATTAATTTTATTTTGCCAGTCTGCAGATTTATTAAAATAGGCTGTAGTCCACCCATCATTCACATATCCGTCTTCCAATGTTCCTCCTTCATAACCCTGACGGCCACCTGATTTCCAGTAAAGGATAAAAGAGCGTTCTGCGACATCCGGATCCATCTGTGCTCCTACAATAGAACTATTAATTAAGTATTCTACTTGTACCTGATCCTCGTTAGCTGCGAGAGGATTGGTATTGATCGCATCAAACTTTTTACATGATGCAGCTGCCACCATCAGCAAAGCAGCAATGATCAGCTTGTTTGATTGTTTATGTTTCATGATTCGTTTTTTAAAGATTAGAAGTTCAGAGATAAGTTGATGAAAAATGTTCTGGATGTAGGAGGAGCCATATTTTCAAATCCTACTGCATTAGTGCCTAAAGCGAAGACAGATTCTGGATCTACTCCATTCATGTGGCTCTTGATCATCCATACATTATTACATGATACTCCTATCTGAGCTCCCTGCATGCCAATTTTGTTTGCCCATGTATTAGGAAGTCTGTAATTAAGCTGAACATTTCTTAGACGAATGTTGGTGGCATCATATACGTTTCTTTCATGAATGCCTAGGTTGCCACCACCAAGAGAGCCCCAGTATTGCTGAGGATTGGCGGCAATTGTATTTTTTTCGTAACCTACAACCACTCCATCTACTACTACTTCAGTTACGCCATCTACGATAAACGGAGCTCTTTCGCCATTTACCACTGTAGCAGCAGCGGTACCGGCTGTTTGCATAAAGTAGTTGGTAGCAGAGAATATTTCACCTCCGAAACGGCCATCAATTAAGAATGAAAAAGAGAAGTTTTTATAGTGGAACTGGTTGCTCCAGCCCAACAGCATATCGGCTTGTTGATTACCCAGCTTAGCATCTGTTTCACCTACTTGAGGTAAACCGTTGTCAGATCTTACAATCAGCTGTCCGTAATAGGGGCTATTAGGATCGGTGACACGTTTGAAACGGCTTCCGTAAATATCCCCATAGTAGCTACCGGTAATGGCCATGATTTTTAAAGCATCATATCCCCCGATCTGATATCTTGAGACGCCCAAATGATCAGCAAGGTCTACAATCTTGGTTCTGTTTCTGGAGAAGTTCAATGTAGAGCTCCAGTTTAATCCAGAACTGCTTTGTAAGATCTGTCCGTTGATGACCAGCTCTATACCCTGATTTTGAATGTTACCCGCATTAATCATTCTAAAGGAGTATCCGCTCATTGGGTCAAGAGGTAGGCGTATCAGCTGATTAGTAGCATTCGATTTATAATAAGTAAAGTCGATACCTAAGCGATTTTTAAGAAAGCGTAGCTCGGTACCCAGCTCTACGTTTTTAATTAACTCATTTTTTACGCTATCACTAAAATAGATACTATTGGTTCCTGCATTCGTTACTCCGTTAGGGTCTTTGCTAATAGTATAGGTGTTGAATAATTGGTAAGGGAACATGTCGTTACCTACAGAAGAGTAAGAAGCACGCAGTTTACCATAGCTGAACCAGCTGGGTAAATCTTTGTTTCTGCTAATCAGATCACTGAAAACGAACGATGCACTTACTGATGGATAGAAGAATGAACGGTTGAATTCGCTCAAAGCAGAAGACCAGTCATTTCTGAATGTCGCGTCGATGAACAGGAATCCATCGTAACTCAGTTGTCCGGAGCCAAATACAGAGTTGATCTTTTTGTGAGTGTACTGCTGAGTAATGCTCGGATTGCCCATTGCGTTGGTGATAGCAAACAGGTTGGGTACTTCTAGTGGTGACGCAGTGGCACTTAGACCGCTGGTTTTTTGATCCATGAGATTTCCACCAATCATTAACTGTCCGCCAATTTTTTCAAACAAATTGTCTTTTTTGGCAGTAAACATGGCCGAATAGTTGGTTTCCTGGAACACATCTTTTCCCATGCGGTATTGACCATTGGTTACCAGCGGACTTCCTGCATAAGTTTTTGCTTCAGTATTGGTTGTATACATGTCAGTACCCACGCGAATCTCACCCATTAACCAATCAGTGAATTCATATTTAATATTTCCATTCAGCAAAAAGCGATCTCTTATATCTTCGTTGAGATTGTATTTTTCAGCCCAGTAGGGGTTTACACCATTACCTGAGCCATACCACCGCATATTGCCTGCTTCGTTTAATGGATTTCTAAAGTCAGTGATGTTAAGAGAGCGGGGAAATAAATTCAACAATCTAAATACGTTGTTGTCATTTACTCCACTCATGGGTCTGTTTTTAGCCTGAGTATTATTGTATTGCAATTTTGCATCAATAGTAAACTTTTCGGCCTCTCCCAATTTGGCTGTAGTACGCGCCATGATATTATTTCTGATAAGCTTGGCCCCAGGAATCATGCTGGTATTATCTACGCGATTGTAAGAAGAGTAGAATGAAATTTTACCCAGCATTTGTTGGAAAGAGATATTCTGGTTAGAAATAATACCAGTTTTTAGAAAGTTATGAATGTTGTCATATGCTCTCATTGGTGAGGTAGTGCTATCCCAGTTCTTTACTGGCTGACCTTCAATCTTCGGTCCCCAGCTTGAGGAAGAAGCAGGGTCGAAGATGCCATTACTACCCTGACCGAACGCGCTTTGCATGTCGGGAATCATAAAAGGATTTTCGAAGCCCACAGAAGAATTGATGCTGATACCTAATCCTTTTTGTGCGCGACCGGTTTTAGTAGTAATCAAAATCACCCCATTACCTGCACGTGTACCGTATAGCGCAGCCGCAGAAGGGCCTTTTAATACTGATATATTGGCAATATCTTCTGCATTTAGATCCGACAAACCGTTACCCATATCTAATGAAGGATTCCAGTAGTCGGAATTGCTTTGTCCTACAAAGTTGTTCATTGGAACGCCATCCACCACAATGAGGGGTTGGTTATCGTTGGTTAGCGATGTAAAGCCTCTGAGGAGTATTTTAGAAGAACCGGCAGGACCGTTGGAAGAACGCATGATCTGCAAACCGGCAACCTGTCCTGTTAAGGCATTGGTAATATTGGTTTCTTTCATGCCGGCCAGCGTTTCTCCTTTGACTTCTTGTACGGCATAACCTAGAGATTTAGCTTGACGTTTAATTCCCAGAGCTGTAACTACCACTTCTTCTTCGGCTTTTATAGCTCCTGCTTTTAGCACAACAGTTACAGATGTTGTCCCTTCTATATTTACTTGTGTTGTTTCAAAGCCTACAGCCGACACTTCCAGAACGTTACTTGTAGCATTGATGCTGAAGTTTCCTTCATCATCGGTAGCTGTTGCAACATTAGTACCTTTTACTGCCACTGTAGCGCCCGCTACGGCTTTCCCTTGCTCGTCGATAACTGTACCCGTTATCGTTCTTTGCTGTCCGTAGCTGAGTAGCGAAGTGCAGCACAGCAGCAAAGCAAGCAGCATTCTTTGCATTCTTGTTTTCATATTTGCCATTTTAATTTTTAATAAATAAAGGCGTCTTAGTCCTTCTACGCCGTGAATGAATATATCTTTCCCTGCAGCAGGCTTAGTAATTAAGCTTTCACAGGGTACGGGATATTTTATCGAAATTATCTACTACTAGTGCCGCAGCACCAATGATCTCAGCATTATATGTCAGTGATGAGATTTGAATATCGATGTGTTCTGCAAGCTTGGGAATACAATGTTCGTTAATAGCTTGCAGAATGGGGGCAATCCACACTTTACCGGCTCTGGAACCTACGCCACTAATTACAATAAGCTCTGGATTCAGCAAGTGAATCAATATAGCCACCCCTCTGCCTATGTTGTAAGCCGATGCCGATAGCTGTTCGATGGCAAACTTGTCGCCCTTTTGTGCGGCTTCGATGATTTTTTTAGCAGCTTCTTCTGTGGTTTCCTTACGAAGTGAAGATAGAAGTGTGTTATTACTAGCGTTTTTTAGCTTTTTAATAGCTTTTTCTACTACTACCTGTAGGGAGGTTTCTGTTTCGAGGCATCCATATTTGCCGCAGCTACACCGCTTGTTGTTATCAAACAAAGGGATATGACTGAACTCTCCAGCAAAGCCATCGTGCCCTCTAAATAGCTTTCCATTTGCGATAATCCCTAATCCTATTCCCCAGCCAATATTTAATACCATTACGTTTTGCCTATCTCTTGCAGCGCCCCATTTTAGCTCTGCTAAAGCAATAAGACTAGAGTCGTTGTCAATGAATGTTGGAATATGTAGCGCATTCTCCACATTGCTGATAATAGAACCTTCTTTGCAAGGGAGAAATGTGTGGTTTAAACCTCTTACCGGATCTACAAATCCAGGCATGCCGATGCCAATGCCAATAATCTTTGATGGAGCCACTCCGGCTTCATTGATGAAGCACTGAAGATGTGTAATAAGTGTGTTGAGTGCGTCTGGATGATTGGCTAGCGGCAAGTCGTACTTTTCAACCTTACCCACTATGGTATTGTCCGACGATATTAGAGCTATGCGGGTAACCAATTGGTCCATTGCAACAGCCACAATGTAAAACACGTTTTTTTTAATGCTGTACATCAAAGGTCTTCTACCGCCAGTCGATTCGGCGTAGCCACTTTCCACTACCAGTTTATGCTGAATGAGTTCGTTGAGGTATTGTGTGGTTAAGGGAATGCTTTTGTGTATGCGACTGCTTAAATCGGCACATGATAATACCTTATTGAAGAATAGCTGCTTCAATATTTCATTGTATAATCGTTGTTTCTTGGGAATTGCGCCGGCAATCATCAAAATAACTTTAGCAATATTTTAAAAACTTAGTATAAAAATATTATGATTTTGTAAAAACAAAAAAAACTTTTTAAAATTTTTATTAACTTAGGGGGAGTGTATTACCTTTTTTATTGTAACTCATTTATTTGTAAGGTTCTTTTAGTTTGCTTATGAGTAGCTAATAATTCTGAAATGTGAGATACGCTGTATGTTCTATAGGGAAGAGGGATGGATATCAGCAGAGTTTTGTCAAGTAGGGACGGTGCTAATACTTTTAAAATAATAATAACCCCTTGTCAGATTTCTAACAAGGGGCTTACCTACATAATAATGTATAATGCTTATTAATGTATTCTATCTCCTCTAATTTCCAATTGCTTCATGATCTCTACTTCGTGCTCCAGCCATTCGGCCCAGCGTTTGCGAACTTTTTCCTTAGGAAGATAGGTTTCGGCCAGATCAATAAAAAGAGTATAATGTCCTGCCTCGCTTTCCATAAAACGACGGTAAAATTTGGCCAGATAAGGATCGTTCAATCCCTCACTTAATCTTTTAAAACGTTCGCAGCTGCGCGCTTCAATCATGGCCATGGTCAGCAATTGATCAAGAAAACGATCGTCCGGGTGTCCTCCTTTTGATTGAAAATCAATGAGTGCATTTACATATTCGTCTTTTCTTTGCTTGCCCAGTTTCAGCCCACGTTTGTGAATTTCCTGTAATACGAGCCTAAAATGGCCCCATTCTTCTGTGACAATAGGGGCTAATTCTATCACTAGTTTTTCCTTATCACTGTATCTTTGTATGAGGGAGATACAACTGGTGGCGGCTTTTTGCTCGCAGTAAGCATGATCTGTAAGAATGGCCTCCAACGAAATTTCGGCCAGATTAACCCAGCGGGGATCTGTGGGTAGTTGTAACCCCAAAATATTTTTAGTATCCTGACTCAAATCCATGAGGGCAAAAATATCATTTATATCTGAAGATTAAGATGATAATCAGTTGCTTCAAAGGTATAAGGTAAAAGAGCGAAGAAATTTTGGTATGAATTCTACAAAAGCCTGAAAAAAAGATGCATGTATTTCAAAATTTTTCCTACCTTTGCCGCCTTAAACGACAGGATACAAAACAGGATGACCTTTTAAAAAAGACAGTATGCCACTTACAAAAGAAAGAAACGCAAAGATTTTTGAAGAATTTGGTGGAAGCGCCACTAATACAGGTTCTATCGAGGGCCAAATCGCACAATTAACTGAGCGTATTAGCCAAATCAGTGCACATCTTAAACAGAACAAGAAAGATTACTCTTCACACCGCGGTTTGATGCAGTTGGTGGGAAGACGTAAAAGATTCTTGGCTTATTTACAAAAGCATAATCTGGAAGGTTATCGTGCTTTGATTGAAAAGCTGGGATTAAGAAAATAATTTCCCAATTCGTTTGACGTTGGGAAACTGGTTGTTTATCCTGGGGTTTGATATTTTGTTTTGGTAAATTTCAAGCTGATCATATTGGTATTCCCAACATCAAAAAATGTTGGGAATACTTTTTTTTAAGACTTATACTTTTGTGCCTGATTACTTATTTTTATTTATTAGACAAATGTGCGATGTTCCCCAAGAGGGGGGTGTAAAATCAAAATAGCTTACACCATTGTTAAAAATTTTTCAAAATCGAGTTTATGTTACAACAACCAATCAGAAAAACTTTCGATCTCGGCGATGGCCGCGAAATCACAATAGAAACGGGTCGTCTTGCGCGTCAGGCAGATGGTTCGGTTACGGTGCGTATGGGGAAATGTATTCTGCTGGCGACCGTAGTGGCCAATAAGGAACCAAGAGAAGGACAAGACTTTTTCCCACTAACAGTAGATTATCAGGAAAAATTTGCTTCTGCCGGCCGCATTCCGGGTTCATTCTTCAAGCGCGAGGGTAAGCTAAGTGATTATGAGGTATTGATTTCAAGACTTATTGACCGTGCTTTAAGACCCCTCTTCCCTGAAGATTATTTTTGTGAAGTGCAGGTGCTGGTAACGCTTATTAGTAGTGATCCAGAAGTATTACCAGATGCATTGGCCTGTCTGGCTGCTTCAGCTGCGCTAGCAGTGTCAGATGTACCTATCAAAGAAGTGATCAGTGAAGTACGTGTAGCCCGTATCGACGGAGCGTTTAAGATCAATCCTACGCGTTCCGAAATGGAAAACGCTGATATGGACTTTATCGTAGCTGCTACCGAAAAAAATCTGCTAATGGTAGAAGGTGAATCGGAAGAATGCTCCGAAGCCGACCTCATCGAAGCGCTAGGTATAGCACACGAAGCGATCAAAGTTCAAATTAAGGCTCAGGAAGAACTGAGAGCTCTTAAAGGTGTTAGCGGCAAAAGAGAATATACTAAACCGGTTAATAACGAAGCGATTCGCGAAAAGGTATATGCCTACGGAACCGATAAGGTAAAAGAAATAGCCAAAGGCCGCTTATCCAAGCAAGATAGAACCGAAAGATTTAAGCTGCTGGAGGAAGAAATTGCGGCAAAACTCGAAGCGGAAGCTACCGAAGAAAATCCCTTTACCGATGTAGAGCGTAAACTGGTACATAAATACTTCCACGATTTGCAGTATGATGTGGTAAGGGATATGATTTTGGACGACCGTATTCGTTTGGACGGTCGCGCGTTAGATGAAATTCGTCCGCTGGATATGGAGGTAGATGTACTGCCTTCGCCCCACGGATCAGCATTATTCACCCGTGGTGAAACTCAGTCGCTTACTACAGTAACCCTCGGAACTGGATTGGACGAACTGCTTATCGAAACTGCCGCTTCTTCTAAATATTCGAAATTCATTCTGCACTATAATTTCCCTCCGTTCTCTACCGGTGAAGTAAAAATGATGCGTGGTCCCGGCCGTAGAGAAATCGGTCACGGTAATCTGGCTATGCGTTCGTTAAAACAAATGATGCCCTCCGAGGCTGAGTTTGGGTATACCGTGCGTGTAGTAAGTGATATCCTTGAGTCAAACGGTTCTTCTTCAATGGCTACAGTATGTGCAGGTTCGTTGGCGTTGATGGACGCCGGGGTGCCACTTCCTAAGCACGTAGCGGGTATTGCTATGGGATTAATTACCAAAGGTGATAAATATGCGATTCTCAGTGATATCCTAGGCGATGAAGACCATCTCGGAGATATGGACTTTAAAGTAACAGGTACTCGCGATGGTATTTGTGGAGTACAGATGGATATTAAAGTAGATGGTCTTTCCATGGATGTAATGCGTGAGGCACTGGAACAGGCAAGACGTGGCCGACTCCATATTCTGGAGCATATGTACAAAGCTATTCCGGAAGCTAGACCGGATGTGAAACCGCACGCACCACGTGTTGTGAAGATGTTTATCGATAAAGAATTCATTGGAGCGGTGATTGGCCCAGGCGGTAAAGTGATTCAGGAAATTCAGCGCGAAACCGGAACTACGATTAACGTAGAAGAAGTAAACAATATGGGCGAGATCAGCATTTTTGGTGTTGACAAAGATGCTGTAATCAAAGCGGAAGACTGGATTAAAGGTATCGTTGCGGTACCTGTAGTGGGCGATGTATACAATGCTACCGTAGTTTCTGTAGTGCCCTTTGGAGTGTTTGTGGAGTTTCTGCCAGGTAAACAAGGTTTGGTGCACATCAGTGAAATTAGCTGGAAACGCCTTGAGTCATTAGATGGTATCGTAAAAGAAGGCGACGCCATGAAAGTGAAACTTATCGGTACAGATCCTAAATCAGGTAAATTCAAGCTTTCCAGAAAAGCGCTGATTCCCCGACCTGAAAGAAAACCGCCTCATAATAACGGCAACAACAAAGACCATAATTAATTATGTGTGATATAAGCCTCCCCACAGGGAGGCTTTTTTATTTCCTTTTCATCACAGCTAATAATTTAGAGTGCCAGTTGCTTTACGTAATAGTGTGCGGGAAAGTCGGTGACAATTTCTTGGTCTTTTTTAAATAATCCGTATACTGTACTCCCACTGCCACTCATTAAAGCAAAATCAGCCCCTGCAGCATATAATCTATTCTTTATTACTTCAATTTCGGGATGCTCCTTTATGATGGCCTCTTCAAAATCATTAATAATAGTGTCGCGCCATTTTTCAACAGGAAGTGTAATGACTTCTTTCAAATTTACAGGGGCAGGTGTTGGGCGAATGAGGCTAAATGCATACGGTGTGGAGATATGAATACCTGGATTGACAATGATAAGTTGATAGGCTGATAGGTCAAGAGTAAGCGGCTCTAACTGCTCGCCACGACCGGAGGCAAAGCAAGGACTGTTTTTGATAAAAAAAGGACAATCGCTGCCCAATGCAGCAGCATAAGCGATCAACTGCCCTTCGCTGAGGTTTAATTCGAATTTTCGGTTTAAAGCTATCAATGCATGAGCTCCATTTGCACTTCCTGCTCCGAGTCCCGCACCTGCAGGAATATTTTTCAGTAGATGAAAATGCACTTCGGGGAGGTTAGGGAAGTCCTGCTTTAAAAGTCGGTAGGCTTTGTATACAATGTTATCTTCTGTACTGCACGGAATAAGTTGCCCTAAAACAGTAATGCGGGTATGGGAAGCATCGTGAAGCTCCAGTACATCATAAAGTGGCAGCGGCAGAAATACGGTTTCCAAATTATGATACCCGTCTGCTCTTTTTTCAGTGATGTATAAACCGATATTTATTTTACAATTAGAGAAAACAACCAAGGTAATGTAGGGATATGAATTTTAGATAATAAAAGCCAGCTTTTATTTTTTCTTTTTCCGGTTGTTCAGCTCATCGCGAATGGCTATGGCTTTGATATAATCTTCGTTTTCCAGCACTTCTTCTAGCAGCCTGTTCAGCTCTTCTACGCTCATTCTTTTAAGGTCTTCGGTATCATCGTCCCCTCCAGCATCGGTGGTAGTAGGTTCTTGATCTGCTGTAGGAGTGATTTTGCCTTTATCATCCATCACAATACCGGCGGCATTCAATATATGTTCATATGTGTAAATAGGACAACCGAATCTTACAGCCAGTGCTATGGCATCGGATGTACGACTATCTATTTCGATGGTTTCGTTTTCAGAAGAACAGATGAGTTTGCTGAAGAAAATACCTTCCTGTAAGTCGGAAATAATAATTTCATGCAAATCAATAGAGAATGCCAGCATGAAATTTTTCATCAAATCGTGCGTAAGGGGACGGCTGGGAGTCATTTTTTCTAAGGCAACGGCAATAGCCTGAGCTTCAAAAGCACCTATCACTATAGGCAATCTTCGCAATCCGTTTACCTCTCCCAACACTACTGCGTACGAATGTGTTTGAGTAATACTATGGGAAAGTGCAAAAACTTCAAGTTCTATTTTTTTCATAAACCGAAGCACGAAACTAAGCATTTTTGCTTTAAAATGCTAATGTGCGGCTCCTAAAGCTTTATTCAATATCTGTTAAAAACTTATGTCTACTTGGATTTCCTGATGGCTTCGGTTAATTTGGGAACTACTTCAAATAAATCTCCGACGATACCATAATCGGCCGCTTTGAAGAAAGGAGCTTCGGGATCCTTATTGATGACTACGATAACCTTACTGCGGTTTACGCCTGCCAAGTGTTGAATCGCACCTGAAATACCCACAGCGATATACAGATTAGGAGCAATGGCGCCACCAGTTTGTCCTACGTGTTCGTGATGTGGACGCCAGTGAGCATCAGCGACGGGACGGCTGCAGGCTAATGCCGCATTCAATTCTTTCGCTAAGTCTTCCAGAATTCCCCAGTTCTCGGGGCCTTTCATCCCACGACCGCCACTTACTACAATCTCAGCCTCAGAAAGTGATATTTCATCGGTTTGTTTATTGATATTGATGACTTTTACTTTGGGTGCATCTACTGTGGCATCGAAGGTCACAACTTCGGCCGAGCCCTCGGCGATTTCGGTTTTATAAGAATTGGGATTAAGGGAAATGATTTTTATAGGCGTGGTTACGCTTACTGCTGCAAAAGCTTTACCGGAGAAGACACTTTTCTTCACTACAAATCCGTTTGCAGTGTCGGGCAAGTCTACGGCACCCGCTACCAATCCCGCTTTCAGTCTTGCAGAGAGCCGGGGTGCGATTGCTTTTCCGTTGTTATTATGAGAAAATACGATAACGGAAGCCTGCACCTGTTCTACAATTTGTGCCAGCACTTTAGTATATGCCTGGGCATCGAACTGTTGTAATGCTTCATGGTTTACCTGATAAATTTTCTGTATGCCGTATTTACCAAGCGCCGCCATATCAGCATTGGTAGGGGCGAGTACGGCACCTACTGCAGCAACGTTCAATTGTTGAGCTACATGTGCACCGTAAGTGAGTGCTTCTAGAGATGACTTTTTTACACTGCCGTCTTCGGCTATATCGATAAATATAAGTACTGACATAAGAAAGATTTTAAGGGTGACAGGTTAGATTACTTTGGCCTCCTCTTTTAAAAGTCTTACCAGCTCTTCTACATTGTCGGCAGGAACCAATTTAACGCCTGACTTGGGAGGCGGTACACTGAATGAGGTTACCGAGGTTAACGCCTCTACGGCAATGGGTTCTACAACCTTTAGCGGTTTGGTACGAGCCGCCATAATACCTCTCATGTTGGGAATGCGTTGCTCGGCCATACCTTTATTACAGCTTACTACCAAGGGTAGGTTTACCTCGCACACTTCTTCACCACCTTCAATTTCTCTGGTTACGGTAGCGGTGGTGCCGTTCAGTTCAAATTTTGTAGCCAGAGAGATATAGGGCAAATCTAATAGTTCGGCAATCATGCCACCTACAGAGCTGCCATTATAATCGATGGTTTCTTTTCCGGTAAAAATGAGATCGTAATTACCTTCTTTAGCCACCTGGGCTATTTGCGAAGCAATTACGTAGCTGTCCCCGCTTTCAGTATTTACGCGAATAGCCTCATCCCCACCCAGCGCCAATGCTTTACGTATGATGGCATCTGTATCAGCAGCTCCTACAGCAATTAGATGAATGGTAACGGAAGGATCCGCTTCTTTCAATTCTATCGCACGCACCAAAGCGTAGTATTCGTCGTTGGGATTGATGATCCACTGTACACCGTTAGTATCAAATTTCGTGTTATTATCGGTGAAAGCTATTTTTGCTGTGGTATCCGGTGTTTTACTGATGCATACTAGGATTTTCATATAGATCGTTTTAAAAAGTTGCTTATGCAACTAATAAAACGAAGTTAATGAAATATATTAAAAAAAGGTCCGACCGAAGATTGATTTGGGTAAAGTTTTGTGAGGAGGAAGACCTATCAAAAAAGTTGTAGAACATGTCGAAAATCGAGCAAATTAAAGCCATGCTGAAGGAGAACCCCGCCGATAGTTTTTTGCAACATGCATTGGCTTTGGAATACATCAAGGCAGGTGAGGAGGAGTTAGCAAAAAAAACTTTTGTAACCTTGTTAGAGGCCAACCCTGATTATGTAGGCAGTTATTATCATCTTGCCAAGCTATACGAAAGACAAGGGGCTGAGCAGGATGCTATACGAGTCTATGAACAAGGTATGGCTGTTGCACAGCGATTAGGAGAGCAACATGCATACTCAGAGCTAAGAAGTGCTTACGAAGATTTGACTTATTAATAAAATAAAAGAACATGCAGGGGCTGCCCGAACGATTTTTACAATACATATACAAAGAAAATCTTTTCAATAAAAAGAATAAACTATTGCTTGCAGTGAGTGGCGGCGTAGACTCGGTGGTGCTATGTAAGCTATGTCATATATGTGGTTTTAATTTTGGAATAGCCCACTGCAATTTTCAGCTAAGAGGAGAAGAGAGCGATAGAGATGAGGCTTTTGTAAAAGAACTGGCAGAACGGTTGCAACGTCCTTTTTACAGTGTGCGATTTGATACTAAAGCATTCGCCGCCGAACATAAATACGCAACACAAGAAGCTGCTAGGATACTACGTTACGATTGGTTTGAAAAGGTGAGAGCAGAAAATGATTATGATTTTATAGTAACTGCTCATCATGCAGATGATAATATCGAAACTGTGCTTATGAATTTCTTTCGGGGTACGGGTATCAGAGGTGTGAGCGGTATGAAGCCGAGAAATGGAAAAATTCTCCGTCCATTATTATTTGCTAAAAGAAAAGATCTTGAAGATTTTCAGCAAGCTGAGGGATTATCATTTGTACAAGATAACAGTAACCTGAGTAATGATTATACCCGAAATTTTTTCAGAAATACCATATTGCCGCTTATAGCTCAAAAGTATCCTGAGGTGCAGGATAATCTTTTAGATAACATTGAGCGTTTCAAAGAGGCTGAAATTCTTTATCAGCATGCAATAGCGCAGTATCGAAAAAAGCTGCTGCAACAAAACGGCGAGGATATATACATCCCCGTCCTTTTATTGCAGAAAACTCCGGCAGTACAAACAATTCTACTCGAACTATTGAGGCCTTATGATTTTAAGCCTGCCCAACTTCCCGATATTCTTGGGTTGCTATACAGCGAATCGGGCAAATACGTATTATCTTCCACACATCGCATTCTAAGGGATAGAAAACATCTGATTTTGTCCCGTCTGCAGGAAGTGTCCAGTTCTCCTGTAGTAATAGAACAGCCTGGCAATTATGTTTTTGCAAACGGTACACTCTCTGTTAAGCATACAGATGCTACAGCTATTCCTACAGATCCTAAAGTAGCTTGTATTGACGCCTCTGCCATTCAATTCCCACTCTTGTTGCGACCTTGGAGAACGGGAGATTATTTCTATCCATTGGGTATGCCCAAAAAGAAAAAGTTGTCGCGTTTTTTTATCGATAATAAACTTTCTATGGCCGATAAAGAGAAAGTATGGGTAGTGGAAATGAATAAGAAAATTATATGGGTGGTAGGCTATAGGATTGACGATCGCTTTAAGATAAAAAAACAAACTACTTCCGTATTAAGATTAGAATGGAAGTAGTTTGTTTGAAAATGTTTTATTTTATTTCACCGCTTATTTGCTGAATTTATACACGCTAACGGTTTTATAAACTTCACCAGGTCTTAATGTGGTGCTGGGATAAGATGGGACATTCGGTGAATTGGGGAAGTGCTGAGGTTCCAAACAGAATGCAGTTCTATATTCATCTTTAGTACCTCTCTTCATAGGCTTAGTACCTTTCATGAAGTTGCCACCATAGAATTGTATGCCAGGTTCGGTGCTAAAAATTTCCATGGTTATGCCGGAAAGGTCGCCGGTTACTTTAGCAGCTTGACGCAGGGTGTTTGCTTCACCTTTTACTACAAAGTTGTGGTCATAACCCAAGCCGTATTTTAACTGCTCGTTGTCTTCATCCACGCGAGCACCAATAGCTGTAGGAGTGGTAAAATCAAACGGAGTTCCTTTTACCGGAGCTAATTCACCTAAAGGAATCAATGTAGAATCTACAGGAGTGTATTCATCGGCATTGATTTGCAGCAGGTGGTTATTAATGGTACCACCGCCGTTTAGATTAAAGTAAGTATGGTTGGTAAGATTGCAAACAGTAGGTTTGTCGGTTGTAGCTTCGTATTCGATTTTCATTTCACCGTTAGAGGTGAGTGTATAAACTACTTTGGCTTGCAGATTGCCCGGGAATCCCATTTCTCCGTCCTTCGACAGATAGGAGAGCTCTAAAGTGCTGTCGTTCGGTTGTACAGCATCCCATACTTGATTGTGGAATCCTTTGGGACCACCGTGGAGATTGTTGCGACCATTATTTTTCGGAAGTTTATAGGTTACTCCATCCAGTGTAAATTCTCCGTTGGCAATACGGTTGCCGTAACGGCCGATGGTAGCGCCAAAGTAGTCATTGGTTTTTACCATATCATTGAAATTTTCAGGACCAATTACCACGTCCACCATTTTACCGTCTTTGTCCGGTACCATCAGATTTATGAGACGTCCGCCAAAATTGGTAACGGCCGCTTCAATACCTGAGTTGCGTAAGTAGTAGATGCTCACTTGTTTGCCATCGAGAGTATCTTTAAAAGCTTCATCGGATGCAAGCTGATAGGAGGTTTCCTCTTCACCGGCTGTATCTTTTTCGTTATTGTTCGCAGATTTACAGGAAATAAATAAAACAGAGGGTGCAAGAGCAAATAGTAAAAAAAATTTTTTCATATTGGCGCTGATTTTAGAATTTTAAAGTAGCTCAATTTAGCATTGCAATATATTTAATTAATTATAACCGAGCAAATGACGGAAAAACAATTGCAAGAAGTAGGCAGGACATATGAGATTTTTATGACAGATGACGGTAGCCATTCCGTTAGGGTGGGTAATACTGATGTAACTTTTCATTCCACAAAAGGTGCACTGCGAGAATCCCGCCATGTTTTTTTGGATAATGGATTCCTTTATTGGCTCCAGCAGCAGCCTAGTAGCAAAAAGCTAACGGTTTTTGAAGTGGGCTTTGGTACCGGTCTAAATGCTTTGCTTACCGCTATTGCAGCTACTCAAAACCGAATAGATGTACATTACCACGCGGTAGATTTATATCCCTTGCCTGTGGAAATCTACTCCCGACTGAATTATCCGGAATTGCTTGGAGAGCCTGAGTTGTATAAAATAATTATGCAGACGGGTTGGGAGCAGTTGTTGTATGTGTCTCCGTTTTTTAGATTACATAAAAGTAAAAGCGACTTGTTGGATTATACTTTCAAAGTAAAAGTTGATGTCGTTTATTTCGATGCTTTTGCTCCCGAAGATCAGCCTGAGATGTGGGTACAGCATGTATATACCAAAATATATGAAGCATTAAACCCTGGAGGTGTATTGGTGACTTATTGTTCGAAAGGCGTTGTGCGCAGAGCACTGCACCAGGCTGGGTTTACAGTTGTTAAGCTTCCTGGTCCACCCGGTAAGAGAGAAGTTATTAGAGCGATTAAAGAATAGTAGGGCTCTAAATGTGTAATAGTATTTAATTAGGAAGAGGAATTGCCACTAAGCCGTTTCACCAGTTTTTTTATAATCCAAAGAATGAATAACAAAAACAATACGGCCATAATCACCGGAATAATAAATGCCAGAATACTGCCTCCCACTGCGGCCGTATTTTCAGTTGTAGCTACCACTGCATTTCCTGTTCCAAGAGTGGTTTTACTGCTGAATAAACGCATCAATCCTGTGCCTGCAGCAATAAGCCCGGCACTACCTCCTCCTGCTATGATGCCCATGATCCACCTCATCCATTCACTATTTATAGGGAAGACGGAGGCTGCCAGTATAGTGCCAGCAATAGCGGCAAGAGGAGTGGCGATGGTATCCAGTATATTGTCAATAAAGGGGATATAATACCCTGCTATTTCAAATAGGGTTGCTACGCCTAGAGCAATAAGTGCCGGAGTTGTTGCTAACCATGCAAAGCTTTCTGAAAATTGAAAGAGATTGAATTTTGCGGCGAGCCCTGCTATTAACATGGGAACAAACACTCTGAAACCGCAACAAGCCGCTAAAGCGATTCCTAATGCAGCGGCTGTAATAGTTTGGATATCGAATTGCATGGCTCATAGATTATTTGATGATGGATAAAGCTACAAATAACGTAGCATCTTTTTTTCGGGATGGGTGTGTTTATAACGACTGTATTGGGTGCAAATCGGGTATAGAACTACTACTACAAGCACCCATATTATATATACGCCCCAGAGCGGTAGGCCGTTAGGTGCATCAGGCCTTCCGAAATTGAGACGAAAATTAAAATCTGCGATGCCAAATCCCTGCGCAAAGAGAATGGCAAAAAGCAACAGGTGAATCACGTACCAGTGTATGATATAATAGAATAGTGGTACTGTGCCATACACACGAAGTATATTAGAAAATTTATTCTGATTTTTTTCAAATATATAAAGCAGCACAAACATTAGTCCCAACATACAACATAAAAACTGCAAGGAGGGAGGATACTTACTTACATTCACAAAAGACATAATTGTGCCTGCTAGCTCTTCCTGCGTACTCCACAGCTGAGGGTCTCCGAATTTATTAATAAAGCGTAATGCAATAAATATCATCAATAAGATGATACCTGTTTTTAGAAAAAACGAAGAGCGAATGTTGGCTGCTTGCTTGAAATATGGAGCGGCACCATATCCCAATAGTATTATTAATGCCCACGAGAGCGGAGGGTAGCTAATGATTAAAAGACGATCTGGACTAAAGGGGAAAACCTGAACACTAATAAACGCCTGCGCCCACACAGGTAGCTGCATAGTTTGTTGAGGCAATACTGCCAACGTATTTAATAACAGCATGCCGATTATGGCTATTATTAATATAGTTTTCGGACGTAGGGTAAAGCAAAGGCTAAGTATTAAGAAGCCAAACCCTATAGCTGCTATTACCTGCCACATTAATGTGCGAAACTGTATATCGAACCAAATACCAAAACCTACTATAGTAAATTCCAAAATAAGCAGCCAGATACCTCTACTGAATAAAAAACGTCGCGTTGCAGTAGCGTTTTGAGATTTCTGGTAAGAAAGCCACGCCGATACACCGGAAAGAAACACAAAAGTTGGCGCACATAGATGTGTAACCCAGCGTGTGAAAAACAGTCCAGCACTTACTCCGGGAATAGTGGTGGGGTCGCCTTTCAATGCTTCTGTGTGGATTAAATCTCTTGTGTGGTCGAGGGCCATGATTACCATGACAAGTCCGCGTACAATGTCGATAGAGGGAATACGGTGAGGGTGGTGCATAACAAAGGTTTTAATAAAATTAGTTTTAGTAAAACTAAAATTACGGTGAAAACCTGTTCTCATAAAAAAATAGTTGCAACTTTACGGGATATAGCGTTTTCAATTCGTATTATTGTCCAGTTTTTATAAGCGTATGACTGAAGAAAGACTTACAAGGCTCAAAAGCGTGATTGCAAAAAGACAACCCAATCTAGCGGTAGTATTGGAGAACGTATTTGATCCTCATAATATTTCTGCAGTAATGCGTACCTGCGACGCGGTGGGTGTGCAAGATGTTTTTGTGTTGAATACTAAAATCCCCCGACACAAGCGATGGGGCTCTAAAAGTAGTTCGAGCGCTGCAAAATGGCTTACTGTGCACCAGTATACCGATGCCGACGAATGTTTTAAAGAGTTAAGGCGGCGCTATGAGAAAATATATACCACGCATCTGGCACAAGATTCCGTGAATTTATACGATATGAATCTTACCCAAAGTGTAGCTTTGGTTTTTGGTAATGAGCATTCGGGAGTGAGTGAAGAAATTCTAGCTTATGCTGATGGCAATTTTATTATTCCTCAGGTGGGTATTATCAAGTCCTTAAATATTAGTGTAGCATGTGCAGTAAGTCTTTATGAGGCTTACCGACAGAAAAAACTAGCCGGGCACTATGAAGGTCATGAAAATGACTGCGAATATAAACTGCAACTACAAAAGCAGTGGGGGATCGAAGAAGAATCTTAATCTTTTAACTCCGGAGCAAGTTCATTGTCTCTTGTATGTGAAATCGTATAAATGATAGCATTGAGCTCAAAACCGATTAACAGAATGACAGAGTTTAAAAAGATTAATACCAATACTACGATAATAGTTCCGATGGAGCCATACAATTTGTTATAAGTACCAAACTGACTTACATACCAGGAGAAGATAAGTGAACAAATAACTACCAAGCAAGTGGCTAGCACCGAACCTGGTGTAATAATATTCCACTTCTCGTGCACGGAGGGTACATGCCTGTAGATATACGAGATGATAATAAATACTAGTAGAAAAATAAGCACCCATCTTATTTTTCCCAGTGCTGCAGCCAATAGTTCATTTTTAATACCAAGCCATTCTAATACCGACTGTTGCGCTATCAACAAGGCTAGGCACATAATAAACAGAAAAAAGAGCATGGCTGTAATACGGATGGCTACTAGTCTTTTTTTGATTCCCTTTCTCTTGGTAAAGCCCGGATAATTTTTATCAAATGACCTCATAACGCCGATTATGGCATTGGAGGAAAAAAATAGGGAAAGCGCAATACTCAGAATTAATAACCCACTGCGTTGATCGTTAATGATATTGTAAATGAATTCGAGGACCGGTTCATAATTGTTTTTGTCCGGTATCACATCTTTTATGAATGCGTATAATTGGCCTTCTAGGTCCAGCTGCACAATAAAGTTCTGCTTGGCAATAATCGGAATTAATGTACACAGAAATAGGATCATCGATGGTAGAGCCATTGCACAATTGAAGGAAATGGCCGAAGCCCTTTCTAGCAGATCATCCCATACTACCTGTTCTCTGAATTTCTTAATCGTATTGAATAAAGAAACATTTTTGAACCCCGGTAGATTCTCGCGATGACTGTGCTCCACCAGCTTTTGCCATAAACGTGAGTTCTGTATTTTATTTATTATTCTTTGCTTCACTTATTTTCTGAAGTGGTTGATGGTTTGCCAAAACGCTCGTTCAGTGCCTGCTGATATGCTTTTGCGTAATTCATATGATCGTTATAGTTTGTTGCAAAAACATGGGTGCCGTCAAAGGCAGGACTCGCTACAAAATAAATATAATCAGTTTTCGGTGCATTTAAAACTGAATCTATAGTAGATTCCTGCGGGGTGCATATAGGACCCGGCGGCAGACCTTTATTTTTATAAGTGTTGTAGGGAGAGTCTGCTGTGAGATGTTTTAATAATACCCGTTTTATGCCAAAGTTTTTTAAGGCAAACTTTACAGTAGGGTCTGCCTGCAGCTTCATCCCTTTTGCCAGACGATTGAGATAGACACTTGCAATTAGTCCCTTTTCTTTTTCTGCATTGGTTTCCTCATCAACGATGGATGCCAAGGTAATGACTTCTGTTATCGACAAGCCTTTTTCCTGTGCTTTTTGCTTGCGGGTATCGTTCCAGAATATCTTATAAGCGTTATAAAACTTCTCAAAAACTGCACGGGGTGTGGTATTCCACCTATTTTCGTAGGTGAGCGGTAATACAGCCGCCATTACTGTATTACTATCTAGATTATAGTCTTTGAGCGAATCATTGCTACTTAAGAACTGAATCGCAGCAAGCGAATCAAATTCGAACTGTTTGCCCATCCGAGCTGCCAGTTGTTCTTTGGTGCGAATTTTAGTTACTACAAAGTTTACGGGCTGCTGGCGGCCATTGCGTAGCATCCGTAATAAGTTTACCACACTCATCCCTTCGCTAATTTTATATTTACCAGGCTTTACTTTTTCGAAGGGAAGTAGTTTTTTGGCAAGGTTAAACCATAGTATACTTTTCAACACGCCTTCGTCTACAAGCTGGCGCTCTAGTTCGGGCATGGTAGTACCAGTTTTGACATAAAGAAAGCCATCTTCAGGCGAGTTGGTCGCCGGCCCAAAGAATATGAAAGCTGTAAATGCTACAAGTATTGCAATCGTAATAAAGAATATCTTCAGTAGCTTTTTCAAGGTAATATGTGGATAAGGGTTAACTAATGAATTTTCCGCAGTGAATATAAAGCAAAAGTAAGGTAATGAGCTCCGCAGTGGGTGATAAAGACAAAAAACCTGCGTAAATTTTACGCAGGTTAAATAATTATGTGAAGTTGTAATCTGCTTTACTATTATTTGCCCGAATCTGCGGCCGGTGCTGTTTGAGCTGGAAGAGTAGTTGCCGGTGCAGATTGAGTTGGTGCAGGGGCTGATTGCTGCACAGGGGCACCTCCTATATCCTGCAATCTGCCTTTAGAGCCGCTCGAAGGAGCTATAAAGAAAGTAGACAAAAGACTTAAAAGTGCAATAACAGCCGCAAAAATCCAAGTACCTCTTTCCAGAATATCGTTTGTCTGTTTTACACCCATAAATTGACTGCTTACACCAGCGAAATTACCAGCGAGACCACCTCCTTTTGGGTTCTGAATCAATATAATAAAGCCAAGTATTACTGCGGCAAGTATAATCAGTATAACAAATAAAACTGTCATATTAAATTCTTTAAATAGTCAATTTTGGCTGCAAAATAAGCGTTTTTGTGGGGATTTTGCAAACTTAATTTCTTATATATCTCAATAGCTTTCTCTTTATTGCCCTGTTTTATCCATACTTCCGCCATGGCTTCCGTAACGGCATTTTCCCCGCTTACCGATTGCGCTGCCATTTTTTCAATCTTTTTTTCTTCTAAAGCGGTGATATTAGTCTGATAGGAGCTACCGGGCAGGCGCTTCATTTGCTTGATCCAATCGGTAAAGCTTTTGAGCTGTGTGCTGAAGCGATCCTTTATAGGGTTCTGTTCATCGTTCAGCTTAATGCCTTCTGCTGCAAAATAGTCGATGGTATGGTAAGGTGTAAAGGCGAGCTGTGCGGTAGCAGGGTCGAGGGGCTCAATTTTTAATTCTGGAATTGAAATCTCACCTTCATCTTCCTGTACCATCTCTGATATTGCGGGGGCATCTTCTTCGGTGTATATAGCTGCAGTCGGTGTAGCCGCTGCAAGTTCTTGAGCTATCTCTTTATCGTATGTTTTGTTTGAAGATGTCTGTGCCTTGTTTGTTTCGGCATTCAGAATATAATGGATAAACAAAGGGTTTTTATAATACAAAAGTGTTTTTTGAAGCTGCTCATTGAGCGCATCACTATTTTGTTCTTTCAGTTTTTGTGTATACAATAGTTGTAATGCGGAAGAATAAGGATATTTTTCCGACAGATCCTGCAATTCCTCTACACTGCAAGCATCCAATTTTTTGGACAACACGGCATCTGCCAGTACATTGATCAGTTGATTCATATTGCGAAATTACCAGTTTGAGAATATACGGTTAAATATGGCGTCAGGAATATCCCGCAACATTTGGGACTCTAGTGCCTGCTCGGCTTGCTGCAGGCTCATGCTGCCAGAATAATCAAAAGGAGTGGTGACGTCATATTTACCGATAATCTTTTGGGTATGGTTATCTTTCACCTCAATATGCACCCCTACGTTAAGTCTGTTGGTATTTACCTGCTGATTGGAAATACCCGATGTTGAAAACGAATAACTCGTAATGGTGCAGTCGATAATCCAATCTGCATTATCTCCATTGGTTTGGCCAATGCGTGTTTGGCTGACGATTTTCTGACGTAATTTATCCGTCAGTGCAGGTGCTAAACGTGGGTTGACATAAGATGCTTTGTTTTGTATCTGGTTGATTTTTACCAGTCGCACACTGTCGGGAATGCTCACATCCTTAAATCTATAAATGCCACAACCACTTTGCGTAAAACCGATGCAAAAGGTTGCAAAAATTAAAGCAACTACCAATAATCTTTTATAATTCTTCAATATCATATTCCTTGAGTTTTCTGTAAAGTGTCCGTTCACTGATACCTAGATCCAAGGCCGCATCTTTTCTTTTGCTATTATGTTTCTTTAAAGCTTTAATGATGAGTTCTTTTTCTTTATCCATGATATTCAGGTTTTCTTCTACCTCCTCATGTTCCTGGATATTATGGTCCACGCCTATGGTAATGGGCGCATGCTGCTGTCCATGACTATCTGGCATGTGGGCATGCATTTCGAGTTGCAGTGCTGCCGGAAACTGATGATAAGGATCGTGACTACTTTTCAAATCCTGCAAGCTTTGCATTAGAGCAGAGCTTTGGGATGCAAGCGCCGGATTTTGTAGTACTTCAATAAACATTTTTTTAAGCTCGGTTACATCTTTTTTTAGGTCAAAGAAAAGCTTATATAATATTTCTCTTTCGTTTTGGAACTCTTGCTGAGTATTGCCGGGCATCACCATCGGCAATCTGTTGGATGAGTAAGGTTGTAGATAGCGACTCAGTTCTTTAGCGCTTATAATCTTGTCTTTTGCAAGTACAGAAACTTGCTCGGCAATATTTTTCAGTTCGCGAATATTACCGGGCCAAGGATAGTTGAGTAGCAACTCTTTAGCGTCATCTGTCAGCTGTACTGCAGGTGTTTTGTATTTATCAGCAAAATCGGCCGCAAACTTTCTAAAGAGTAATACGATATCTTCCTTACGACTGGAAAGTGGTGGGACACGAATGGGTACAGTACTCAATCGATAGTAAAGGTCTTCCCTAAACTTATTCTGCTGTACCAGTTGCAACAAGTCTTTATTTGTAGCGGCTACTACACGTACGTTGGTTTTTTGTACTTTACTAGAACCCACCCGAATGTATTCTCCGGCTTCCAGTACGCGCAGCAATCTAGCTTGTGTACCCAAAGGCATTTCACCTATCTCGTCTAAAAAGATGGTACCGCCATTTACAGTTTCAAAATATCCTTTTCGAGCATCAACAGCCCCTGTAAAGGAACCTTTTTCATGACCAAATAGTTCCGAATCGATTGTTCCCTCCGGTATAGCACCACAGTTTACGGCAATAAAGGGATTGTGTTTGCGGGGAGATAGGGAATGAATGATGGAAGAAAACGCTTCCTTTCCTACACCGCTTTCGCCGATAATTAGTACCGTAAGATCGGTACTTGCAACCTGAACGGCCACTTCCAGAGCGTAGTTCAACTCCGGCGAATTACCAATAATGCCAAACCGATTTTTGATGCTTTGTAAATCCATTGGTACAATGCCTTTTTGTAGTGAAAAATTTTAACACCTACTTACTGTTCATATTTGCCATCATGGTTACATGATGTAAGGTTCGTATGCATCCTGTAGATATCCTCAAGGTGCTGTTATGAGCAGAAGTATCGTTATAAATTTTTAAGCGTTCTTCAATATCTTTTGTTATAAACGACTTTGCTGTAACCTATTTCAGATTGCTGTTCAGGCAACCGCATCGTATGCGCGTGCTCATTATTAGATACCGTGTAATAAATATAACTAAACAACTTCTCCGAACAAAGTCGCCTGTGTGCAATCTTTGATTTTGACATTTACATAATCACCTTTTTGGCAGGTGGTTCCTTTTTTAGGGAATACCACTACTTTATTCTGAGAGTTGCGTCCTACCCAGTCATCGGCACTACGCTTGCTGTCACCGTCTACCAGCACTTTAAAGGTTTTACCGATATCTTTTTTATAGTTATTGAGGGATAGTTGATTTTGTTTTTCGATAATTTCCTGAAGTCTACGTTTTTTAACTTCTAGCGGAACATCATCTTTATATCTTCTTTGAGCTAAAGTGCCAGGTCTTTCGCTATAGAAGAACATGTAGCTCAAATCGTACTGGCAGTAATCCATTATAGACAGTGTTTCCTGATGATCTTCTTCCGTTTCGGTGCAGAAACCGGCTATAATGTCGGATGTAATACTACAGTCGGGCAAAATTTCCCGAATTTCATCCACTTTACGCATATACCATTCTCTGGTATAAGTACGGTTCATTAATTGTAGTATGCGTGTGGACCCACTTTGTACGGGCAAATGAATGCACTTGCAAATGTTTTCATAAGCGGCCATAGTAGTGAGTACATCGCGGGTAATATCTTTAGGGTGCGAAGTGGAAAATCTCACTCTTAGCAGGGGAGATATCTGAGCCACCATTTCCAGTAGTCGTGCAAAGGTTACGGGCTGGGCCTCTTCCGGCTGAGAATAGGGAGGTGTATAGTAATAACTATCCACGTTTTGTCCGAGCAAGGTTACTTCGCGATAGCCATTTTCAAACAGCTCTCGGCACTCTCTCACGATACTTTCGGCATCACGGCTGCGTTCTCTTCCGCGAGTAAAAGGCACTACACAGAAAGAACACATATTATTACAACCGCGCATAATGCTTACAAAGGCGCTCACCCCATTCGAGTTAAGACGGATGGGGGAGATGTCGGCATAAGTTTCTTCACGGCTGAGTAATACGTTTACGCTTTTATGGCCTTCGGAGGCTTCAGCTACAAGCTTGGGTAGGCTGCGGTATGCATCGGGGCCTACCACAATGTCCACCAGCTTCTCTTCTTCCAGAAACTTGGCTTTGAGGCGTTCGGCCATACAACCTAAGACACCTATTAGGGTGCCGGGGTTCTGTGTTTTAATTTTTCTGAACTCCTGCAACCTGTTTCGTACTGTTTGCTCTGCTTTTTCGCGAATAGAACAGGTATTGATGAAGATGAGATTAGCTTCTTCCAGATTACGGGTGGCTCCAAAGCCTTCTTTATTAAGAATGGATGCCACAATTTCGCTGTCGGCAAAATTCATCTGACAGCCATAGCTTTCTATATAAAACTTACGTGTATATACTTTATTATCAGGGTTTTGCGGAGCATAGCTCTCGCCTTGTCTGCTTTCATCGTGTACTTTATGTGCTACCAGGTCCAGCATCAGTATTCTTTTTAATTTTAAGCGCACAAAGATAGGCTATTTTTGTGTGTTTATGACAGGATGGCAGATGATTTGGGATATAATTTGCAAATTTTATAGTGTATTTTGCTTGTAAAGGCCTTGTTGAGTCAAAATAATCCCGCTGCCGGGTTGGTTTTGTAAAAAAAAGCCGTACATTTGCACGCTCCAAATTCGGGGTAAGTTGTACCATGTCCAAAGGGAGAGCATACGATATCGCTTTTGTGGGGTTGAAACCCGGTATGCATGAGTACACTTATAGCATAGATGATAAGTTCTTTGAGAGTTTTCAGGAGCAAGATTTCTCAGATTGCCATGCAGAAATAAAGCTGTCGCTGGATAAACAAAATGGCTTTATGCTATTGAAATTTGAGGTAGGGGGTAATGTGATGGTTACTTGCGACCGTTGTAACAATGATTTGAAACTGGAGTTGTGGGACGAGTTTTTAGTTACAATAAAAATGGTGGAAGAGCCGGAGTTGATGAATGATCAGGAAGAAGATCCTGATGTATATTACATCAGTCGCGGCGAGAGTCACATTAATGTTGAAAACTGGATATATGAGTTCATTAATCTCAGTATCCCCATGCACAAGACCTGCAATGCATTTGGTGGTCAGTGTAATGAAACAGCATTAAAGGTGCTCGGAGAATTGGACGTTGAAAACTCAGAAAAAGAGGATATCAATCCCATCTGGAAAGGATTGGAAAAATTTAAAAACAAGGATAATTAATCGCTTAATCGAAAGTATTGTTTCTATTGGAAACAATATCCGGTTCGGCAAAGATTGATAAATAACAATTAGGTTTAAAATTATTAAAATAAAGAGTTATGCCAAATCCCAAACGCAGGCACAGTCAGCAGAGAAGTGCAAAACGCAGAACCCATTATAAAGCTAAAGCGCACACATTAACTACTGATGCAACTACAGGTGAAGTACATCTGCGCCACCGCGCTTATGTAAGTGAAGGAAAGCTGATCTATAAAGGAAAGGTAGTGGCTGAAAAAGCTCCTTCTAACGCCTAATTAAAAGATTGAAAATAGTAGCGGGGCAAATAAAGATGCTTCGCTTTTTTATGCGTTCGCTTCTCGCGATAGCAGTAGCGTATGTAATGTTGTAAGGAGATTCCGGTTACAGTACAGGTTTACGATTGTGTAATGTATCCGGAATTTTTTATTTTAGCTATTATATGAATATAGGAATTGATATGATGGGTGGCGATTATGCGCCACAGGAAGCGGTGAAAGGGGTAAAGCAGTACCTTTTAAAAAATAGCTTTGAGCAATTACATTTGGTATTGTTCGGGAATGAAGAGCAACTGAAGCCTCTGTTATCTGAAAACGAAGTACCTCAAGAAAAGTATACCATTCAACCTACTTCACAGGTGATTGGTATGAACGAACATCCTACCAAAGCACTGAAAGAAAAAACTGATTCGTCTATTGCCGTAGGATTTCAGCATTTAGCCGCAGGAAAAATAGATGCCTTCATCAGCGCAGGCAATACTGGTGCGATGATGGTAGGCGCTATGTTTAGTATTAAAGTGGTTGAGGGAGTTTTGAGGCCAACTATTTCTTCGGTAATCCCTAAGCCGGACGGTAGTACAGGCTTACTGTTGGATGTAGGATTGAATGCCGATTGTAAACCGGAACATCTTAATCAATTTGCCGTAATGGGTTCTGTATTCTGTCAGTACATTTTTGGAGTGGAGAATCCTAAAGTAGGCCTGATGAATGTGGGTGAAGAAGAAGGCAAGGGAAATATACTAGCACAGGCAGCCTATCCTATGTTGAAAAGCAACAAGGCTATTAATTTTATCGGAAACGTGGAGGGGCGCGACGTATTTAGGAACCAAGCCGATGTGATGGTTTGTGAAGGATTTACCGGCAATGTTATTTTGAAAATGGCCGAGTCTATTTACGATATTGCCCAAGAACAACAAATCGATAATCCCTATTTGAACCGCTTTAATTTTGAAATTTACGGAGGTACTCCTGTGCTGGGTGTAGAAAAACCTGTGATTATCGGCCACGGTATTTCTCATGCCACAGCCTTTAGCAATATGATCGATGTGGCTGTAAAAATGCTGAATACCGATGTTCTAGGTAAGGTAAAGGAAGCAGTGCAACGCATATAAGATTGTAATAACTCATCTAATAAAAAAGCCGTCTGAACGTTATTGTAAAGACGGCTTTTATTTTGAAACTAATGATAGATGCTTTCGATTTCTGCAGCGTATTTCTCCAAGATTACTTTTCGTCTCAAGCTCAGTTTGGGTGTCATCTCACCCCCATCTACACTCCATTCCTTGGGTAGTAGTACGAATTTTTTAATTTGTTCTACCTTATTGATGCTTTTATTGTGATGGTCAAGTACTGAGCGGAATAATTCATGCACTTTATCGTTTTTAACGATTTCTTCGTTGCTCATTTCGGGAAGATTGTTTTCTTTCATCCATTCTCTGACCACATTAAATGCAGGAACAATCAAGGCTCCTACAAATTTGCGTTCACTGCCCACTACTATAATCTGCTCAATGAACTTGCTTTCTTTCATTTTGTTTTCGATGGGCTGGGGGGCAACATATTTTCCGCCGCTGGTTTTAAAGAGTTCTTTTTTGCGGTCGGTTATTTTGAAAAATCGGTTTTCGATGAGTGTGCCGATGTCGCCCGTATGTAGCCAGCCATCTTTGATCACTTCTGCGGTGAGCTCTGGATGTTTATAATAGCCTTTCATAACACAGGGGCCTTTGACCAGTATTTCCCCATCTTCGGCCAGTTTTACTTCAATACCTTCAATGGCAGGACCCACAGTTCCATAACGGGTGTCGTTATTTTGTTTTCTGTTAACACAGATTACGGGACTATTTTCTGTTGGTCCATAGCCTTCGTAAACCGGAATGCCCGCAGCATTAAAGACCCTTAAAAGTTTTTCGGAAGCTGCCGCACCGCCTGTGATAATAAAACTGATATTTCCTCCCAAGGCTTCTCTCCATTTTTTAAATACAAGTTTTCGGGCAATGGAGAGTTTAAAATTATAGAGCCCCTTGGGTGGATTAATATTATCGTATTGCATGCCCAGTTGAATACTCCAGAAGAATAGTTTCCTTTTGATGCCTGTCAGTGCATTCCCCTTGGCCATAATTTTTTCATATACCTTTTCCAGCAAACGGGGAACGGTAGTAAATCCATCAGGTTTTATTTCTCTTAAATTATCGGCAATGGTTTCCAAGCTTTCTGCGTAATAGATGCTGATACCACTGAACATGTACAGGTAAGTAATCATTTTTTCGAAAATATGATTGAGTGGCAGAAAGCTTAATGTTTTGGTTTGCGGCTGATCAGGGAATGGAAAACTGGCTTTAGAAAAATAGATATTACTTACAATATTGCTATGAGTAAGCATTACTCCTTTGGGTACACCTGTAGTGCCACTTGTATAAATGATAGTGGCCACATGAGAATTAGGTATCTGTTGTTTTATTTTTTCTAAAGTATGTAATGTGCCGTCATCCGCGAGATCCAGTAATTCCGAGTAATGAGGTACGCCTTCTACTTTATCAAAAGTATAGATACCTTGCAGATAGGGGGTATTTACCGATTTTACTTTTTCTACCAGTTCGGCGTTACTTACAAAGATGTATTTGGCCTGCGATTCATTTAAAATATATTCCAGTTCTGGTAGTGCTGTAGTGGGATAGATAGGCGTGAGAATAGCGCCGGTCTGCTGAACAGCTAGGTCGGTAAACACCCATTCCGGCCGGTTACCACTAATGATAGCAATTTTGTCGCTATTTTCAGCAGTGAAGTCGCCACCGCTTACGCCCCGGATGAGGAGGCCGGCTGAAAATCGGTTAACCAAATTCTCGATCTCTTGAGTACTGTAAGATCTCCATCGTCCGTTCTCTTTAGCATTTAGAGCGTCGGATTTAGGGAAGTTTTCTAACTGGTAGGATATGGCATCAAACAATCGGTAAGTTGGGTAATTCATTAGTCAATTGTTTAAAGTGTCTACAAGTTAAGAAAAAAATAAGCTCAATGTACACGTTGCGGAGCAGTATAAAAATAATAAGCGCTTACCCTGCCGGATAAGCGCTTATGAATATTTTCATATTATGTTATTTCACAGAATATACTTGCCCGTTCGGCATTTTAAATATTCTTGAAGTGTGATAATTGGTGAATCGATCGTACTCCTCCTTATGTTCGTTTACCCATTTTTCAAAGGCTGCTTGGTTGTTTACTGGTCCAAACATCCATTGGTTATAAGATTCGAATAATCCGTCTTTCATGAGCTGCTGGTGAAATTCGAAAAGACGGAAGGGGAATTTATCGCCATAGGACGCAAACCAATCCAAAATAAACCGGGTACGAATCATGGCTAAACTTTCGGGAGTGATGCCCTGGGCTGAAATACCCGACTGCTTTGCAAAAGTGTTTAATACAGCCTTGGCAAACTCGTTCTTTTCCTTAGCTGCTACGGCGGCTAGATCAGAGGAAATGAAGAGCTTTTGCTTATAAGCATCTAGAACCATTTTCTTGATACTATTTGCTCTGGGATTGAGGCTTTCCATGTTAGCATAGATTTCGCCGTAAATGATAGCCCAGATTTTATCGTCCTGTTGTTTATAGTAGTAAACAGCCGCGTTGTAATAGTTGCCACCATACGAAGGAGCGGCCTGCATCCCTTTCTGCCACATATCAATAGCGCCTTTGGGGTTTTTCATGATATCTAGGAGTTCTCCGTAGTCATTATACAGAGGCCCGCTTTTGGGGAAATCTTTAAGGGCTTCCTTGTATATTTTTTCAGCTTCCTTAAAATTCTCCTGAGCTTTATATATGCTACCGGCAATTTGATAAGCAATGGCGTCGCAGTCAGGGCTAGCAATTACAGTTTTGATAGTTTCTAACGCTTTATTGTAATCACCTTTATAATAATAAGCTAGAGAAAGATCTTTAAGCAGTTCGGGATCATCTTTATAGGTTTCCTGTGCTTTGGTTAATACCAGGACGGCATTATCTAAATCGCCCGATTGCATGAAATTCCTGGCTTTGGTACGCTCTGCGACTACATTTCCTTGTCCAAAAGCAAAGCCGCAAGTGCATAGAAATAAGCTAGCTATGAATATTTTTTTCATTTATTTATTTTTTAGACAACAACAATTGCAAAAAGTAAGCCGAAAACTTCACGGATCGTTCCTAAAGATGCAAAAGTAGGTGAAAGAGTGGCATGAAGTACTAAAATTTTAGTTATAATATGAATTTTAGGTGTGAATAAAGTGCTTTGCATCAGGTGTTAAAAAATACCTACTTATTTCATTTCTAAGGGTAGAAGACTACATTTGTAACTAGGAAATTGATTATATGAAAATAGCATTAGCTCAGCAGAACTATCATATCGGAAATTTTGATCTAAATGTGCAGAAAATTATCAGCGGTATCCAGGAGGCCAAAAAGCAAGGTGCCGATTTAGTAATATTTTCAGAATTATGTGTATGCGGTTATCCTCCACGCGATTTTCTGGAGTTTAATGATTTTATCAACCAGTGCTATCAGGCCCTTGATACGATAAAAGAACATGCAGATACTATTGGCGTACTGGTGGGTGCTCCTGCTCGAAACCCTAATTTCGAAGGAAAGGACTTATTCAATGCGGCTTATTTGTTATATGAAAAAGAAATTAAGGCCGAAGTGCATAAAACATTACTTCCTACTTATGATGTATTTGATGAGGGACGTTATTTTGAGCCTGCATATGATTGGAACGTAGTACCCTTTAAGGGCAAAAAATTAGCGGTCACTATATGTGAAGATATCTGGAACATGGGCGAAAATCCCCTATATCGAATTACGCCAATGGAAAAGCTGATTCAGTTTGAGCCTGATGTCATCATCAATCTTTCGGCTTCTCCTTACAATTATGCGCAGGATGTGGTGCGCAACGGTATCGTCAAAGCTCATACGCTCAAATATAAACTGCCGATGTTTTACTGTAATACGGTAGGCTCTCAAACCGAAATTGTGTTTGATGGGGGTAGTTTGGTGTATGATAGTGCAGGTAATCAAGTGGCCGAATTGAAATATTTTGAAGAAGACTTTGGGGTTTTTGAGTTGGACGATTTGATTAAGGAGACCTCTCCTCAAAGTGAAGATTCGGTGAAGATTTATTACTCAGCTTCGGAGGTGAGTGCAGGTAGGGATGTATTGGAGTATCTCAAAGATGAAAAAAATATCGCCGAAATTCGCTCAGCACTAGTACTGGGTATTAGAGATTATTTCTCCAAAATGGGTTTCACTAAGGCTATTTTGGGATCCAGTGGAGGTATTGATAGTGCTGTAACACTGGCGTTGGCGGTAGAAGCATTGGGCCAGGAAAATGTGCGTGCCATCCTTATGCCTTCACACTTTTCTACATCTCACTCCATAAGTGATGCGGAGGCGTTGAGCCAAAATCTTCAAAATCCTTATGATATTATTCCCATTAAAAATATCTATGACAGCTTCCTCACCGAGCTAAAACCTATTTTTCAGGACTTGCCCTTTAGCGTTGCGGAAGAAAACATTCAAAGTCGTACGCGAGGAAATCTGCTGATGGCTATAGCCAATAAATTCGGTTATATTTTGCTTAATACATCCAATAAGAGTGAGCTGGCAACCGGTTACGGAACATTGTATGGGGATATGGCCGGTGGATTGAGTGTATTGGGCGATGTGTATAAAACTCAGGTGTATGCGCTGGCCCGCTTGATTAATAAAGAAAAAGAAGTTATACCTCATCATATTTTAGTAAAAGCGCCATCGGCAGAATTAAGACCCAATCAAAAAGACAGCGACAGTCTGCCCGAATATGATGAGTTGGATACTATTTTGTTTAAGTATATTGAGGAGCGGCAGGGACCTAAAGAACTCATAGCGCAAGGATTTGATGAAACGCTCGTAAACCGCATCTTGCGCCTTGTAAACATGAATGAGTATAAACGCAATCAGTTTTGCCCTATCATTCGCGTCAGCTATAAAGCATTTGGTGTAGGACGAAGATTGCCTATTGTGGCAAAATATTTGAGCTGATAGCCATTATTAAAATCTTGAATGCATATTTCATGATGAATAAAACCGCAGAAGATATTAGAATTTTAAATGAAAAAATTGCTATTGCCGGCGCCTTTACTGATAAGCTGAAGGAGGAAATTGGTCATGTTATCATAGGCCAGTCGCATATGTTGGACCGACTACTGATTGGGCTTTTAAGTAATGGACACGTATTGCTCGAAGGGGTGCCGGGATTGGCAAAAACGCTTACCATTAAATCGTTGGCTACAGCTATACAAGCTAACTTCAGTAGAATACAGTTTACACCAGATTTATTGCCTGCAGATGTAATCGGCACATTGATTTATAATCAGCAGGAGAATGATTTTGTGGTACGTAAGGGACCCATCTTTGCCAATTTTATTTTAGCTGACGAAATCAATCGTGCTCCGGCCAAAGTGCAGTCGGCTTTGCTGGAGGCTATGCAGGAGCGTCAGGTAACCATTGGCGATACCACCTATAAATTGGAAGAACCTTTTTTAGTGCTGGCTACACAAAATCCACTAGAGCAGGAAGGAACTTATCCTTTACCCGAAGCTCAGGCCGACAGATTTTTGATGAAGGTTATTGTACGTTATCCCGAGATGCACGAAGAGCAGCTGATCCTTCGTTCCAACGTACAATCCATACAGCTTCCCGAAATAAAACCTGTGGTCAACATAAAGGATGTATTACATGCGCGGGATTTAGTGCGTGATATTTATCTCGACGAAAAAGTAGAGCGTTACATACTGGATATTGTATTTGCCAGCCGCTATCCCGGACGATATCAGGCCCAAAAACTAGAGCCTCTTATTTCCTACGGAGCTTCCCCAAGAGGCAGCATCAATCTGGCTTTAGCAGGAAAGGCACAAGCTTTCTTAAATAAAAGAGGATTTGTAATACCCGAAGATATTCGCAGTATTGCACATGATGTGTTGCGGCATCGCATCGGGCTTACATATGAGGCTGAGGCCGAAAATGTAAATGTAGAAGATATTATTGATGAAATTTTAAGACAGGTGAACGTTCCTTAAGCACCCAATGAATGATGCGTTCCACTTCCGAAATACTTAAAAAAGTTCGTGAGCTCGAAATCAGAAGTAAGAAGCTGGCCCGGGATCTTTTCTCAGGCGAATATCATAGTGCATTTAAAGGAAAAGGTATGTCCTTTAAAGAAGTGCGTGAATATGCACCTGGCGATGATGTACGGTTTATCGACTGGAATGTATCAGCCCGATTTGGCCATCCCTTTAGTAAAGTATTTGAGGAAGAGCGCGAGCTAACAGTAATGTTGTTGGTGGATCTGAGTAACAGTTCTTTGTTTGGAACGCATTATGGCAGTAAGCGCGATGTAGCCACCGAAATAGCTGCAGTGCTGGCGTTTTCAGCGGTAAGCAACGGAGATAAAGTAGGAGCCGTCTTTTACAGTGATAGGGTAGAAAAATATATTCCTCCCAAAAAGGGCAGACAACATGCGTTGTATATAGTGAGAGAAGTGCTGGCATTAGAATCAAAAGGGAGAGGTACCCATCTGGGTGCTGCGCTGAAATATTTTACCAATGCCATTAAGCAGTCCAGCATTGCTTTCGTATTGGGCGATTTTATTGATAGGGGATACGAAGATGCATTACGTGTTGCAGGAAAGAAGCATGATCTGATTGGTATAAAGATTTATGATCAGATGGATAAGGAATTGCCTAATGCTGGCTTGATTCAGATGTTGGATGCCGAAACCGGTGCAGCCCAATGGATAGATACTAGTAATGCTTATGTAAGAAGAAAGTATGAAGAGAACTTTTTTGCTGCCACAGACTATTGTGTGAATGTTTTTAAAAAAGCCGGATGCGATCTGTTGCATATACAAACGGGCGATGATTATGTGACGGTACTTCAGCGATTTTTTAGGAGCAGAATCAGATAAGGAATATTTAAAGCTTACAGGATTGAAGGGATGTAAATTGAATATTGTTGACTTAATATATTTTCTCAGGACACATGCAATCAAATTTTTTTTGATGTTGATGTCCCTGATGGTATTAACTGTTCAGGGTCAGGTAGTAGGCGTCAATGCCAGTACCGATAAAAACCGGATTCTCTTGGGAGAGCCTTTATGGTTAACCTTGGAAATAAAAACTTTGAATAATGCGCCCTTTGATCCATTCAAGGTAGATAGTATTCCGCATTTTGAGTTTCTAATAAAAGATAGTATCCGAACAATACAAAAAGGGGATACCTCTATTTTCAAACAATATTATCAGCTCACTAGTTTCGATTCTGGACAATGGGTAATTCCGTCTTTTACTTTTCGTCCGTTTGTAAAGACAAATAGTATTCTAATCGATGTTGTATTTACAGAGGATTTTGATCCCACGCAACCCTATCACGATGTGCAGGATGTACTGGATGTGTCATTCAGAATGGATCCTTCGCAGGAAAGATGGTGGTATCCTATTGTCATCTTTTTGATAGTACTGGTGTTGCTGATATACTGGATCACCGGAGAGCGACCGCAACAAGCAAAACCTGTAAAAAAATCCACCGAATCGGCTTATGCAAAAGCGCTAAGAAATTTGAAGGAGCTTAAAACATCGCATATACATGAAAAAGGATATTACGAACAATTGATAGAAATATTCAGAGCTTATGTGCTGGAAAGAACTGGAATCAGCTCGTTGCAGCATACTTCTACAGATCTGGCGCAAAAACTGCAGCCCTTATTCCGTGATGAAATAAGATACGACAGTTTGGTACAGGTAATGTATATGTGCGATTTTGTAAAATTTGCAAAGTATATGCCGCAAAAAAGTGAAGCCCTGTCTGCATATGAAGTAATTGAAGGTGCCGTGCATTACCTAGAGGATGTATTGAACAAAAATCCACAACTTATTAAATCTGTCTAACTGGAGATGCGATTATAAAAAGGTCAATTAGCGACATGATATACGAATGGTTAAAAAATATTGTTTTCGTATGGCCCGAGAATTTTATTCTGTTGGGGTTGATACCTTTTTTAATCGCCCGTTATATCAGAAACGAAAGAAATCATAAGGCAGCTTTGCTTACTTCCGCAGTAAATGTAAATACGCCTTCTACATTTAAAACTAATTTCAGACATCTACCTTTTGTATTGCGCATACTGGCTTTGATATGCCTGATTATGGCATTAGCCAGACCGCAACATCAGACCGATCAAACCCATGCGGAAGGAGAGGGGATCGATATAGTGTTATGTATGGATGTAAGTGCGAGTATGCTCACTAACGATATTAAGCCTTCGCGCTTTCAGGTAGCTAAGGAAGTAGCGGCAGAATTTGTGAAAAGCAGACCGGTAGATAGAATAGGGTTAGTGATTTTCGGCGGTGAAAGTTTTACTAAATGCCCTATTACTTCCGATAAAAATACTCTTTTGACGCAGTTGCAAAGTCTTAAGATTAAAGATGGAGGCTATCTTGCCGATGGAACATTGATAGGAGAAGGGCTAGCTATGGCAGTAAATAGAGTGAGTAAGGGAAGTAGTAAAAGTCGAGTGGTTATTTTGCTTACTGATGGAAAAGAAGAGGCTCCGGTTACAAGAATCATTGATCCTTATACAGCAACTGAGATTGCTAAGGCAGAAAATGTAAAGGTGTATTGTATTGGTCTGGGCTCGACAGAGTTTATGATAGAGCAAATGGTAAAAGATAATGCAGGCAACACTGTAAGAAATGATATTGATGAAACACTCTTAACGCGTATAGCTGCGGAGACAGGTGGTAAGTATTTTCGGGCTACGGATAAATCCTCACTACAGGCTATTTATTCAGAAATCGATCAACTGGAAAAATCGAAGGTAGAAATTATCAGATATAAAGAGATTGAGGAGATGTTTATTCCGTTTGTATTGTTGGCGCTGGGGCTATTGTTTATAGAGCTTCTATTACGCTTTACGATATTTAAGACCTTTCCTTGATATTATTCGAGATTGTTTTTATCTATTTTCCTTCGAAAACTTTTCTTAACGCTTTCTTTCTTTTTACGTTCAATTTTTTTTTCAATGGATGCACGGGTAGCTGTAGTAGCAATACGTGGCTTTCTCACCTGTAAAGCCTGAACGACAAGTGCATTTATCTTTCTGACGGCATCTTCTTTGTTTTCTAGTTGCGTGCGATGGCTTGGGGATCTTACCTGCAATACTCCATTGGCATTAATGCGTGTACTTAATCTGTGGTATACACGTGACTTTTGCTCAGGTGTAAGCAGTGAGGATGCAGTAATGTCAAAATAAGCCACCACGGCGGTTTCTACTTTGTTTACATTTTGTCCGCCTTTACCACTGCTGCGAGTGGTTTTAAAAATTATTTCGCGCGATACATCCATTATTGATTTTATCACTCTAAATTAGATTTTATTTTTGAAGTGTATAAAAAATCCTTATGCGAGCGGTAGTACAAAGAGTGCAAAAAGCATCTGTTACGATTGATGGCCAACTTCATGCTTCCATAGAGCAGGGGTTACTAATATTGCTGGGGATTGAGGATGCCGATAACGATGAAGATATTGCCTGGTTAAGTCAGAAAATAACGCAGCTACGTATTTTTAATGACGATGCCGGGGTCATGAATATTTCAGTAAAGGATATCAATGGAGAGGTGCTGCTGGTGAGCCAGTTTACGTTGCATGCTTCGATAAAAAAGGGGAACCGTCCTTCTTATATCAGAGCCAGCAAACCCGATATAGCTATTCCTTTGTATAATAAAATGATTCAGCAGTTAGAAAAAGATTTGGGTAAGCCCATTCAAACAGGTGTATTTGGTGCAGATATGAAAGTTGCGTTGCTGAACGACGGTCCTGTCACCATCATCATCGATACAAAAAATAAAGAATGAGTATAACAATTAGCGAGGCGCAACAGCGCGTAGATGAATGGATTAAAACCATCGGTGTTAGATATTTCGGCGAATTGACGAATATGGCCATTCTTACCGAAGAAGTAGGAGAGTTGGCACGCCACATGGCACGGCTTTATGGTGATCAGTCTTATAAGGATGGTAAAAAGTATTCGGATGATGAACGTAAAGCATTGCTGGGAGAAGAAATGGCTGATGTGTTATGGGTGCTCCTTTGTTTGGCTAATCAGACAGGCGTTGATCTTACTGCAGCATTACAACAAAGCTTTGAAAAGAAAACAAAGCGCGATGCAGACAGACACGCGAGTAATGAAAAGCTTAAATAATTTGTTTTTCTCGGAGTATTTTAAGCATAAGTTAAGGTAGCGGCAATCATCCGTGCGATCTTTTCTCCATCCATGGCGGCACTAACAATACCTCCTGCATAGCCTGCACCTTCCCCACAGGGGTAAAGATTTTTTAGCTGAGGATGTTGTAAGGTGTCAGCATCTCTGGGAATTCGTACCGGTGAAGAAGTACGTGATTCAGTTGCTACCAATACTGCATCGTTCGTGTAATAGCCTTTCATTTTTTTGCCAAACTCCACGAAAGCTTTCTGCAGGGCTTTGTAGATAAACGGGGGCAAAACAGTTCTTAAATCGGCACTGGTTATACCGGGTAGATAGGAGCAGTCGGGTAGTGATGACGAAAATTTATTAGTACAAAAATCTACCATACGTTGAGCAGGTGCTTTTAGCTGTCCCCCACCTGCTACAAATGCAGCCCTTTCTATCTCTTGCTGAAATCGTAGGAGTGATAAAGGGTCAGGGTTTTTGAGTTTTTCGTTTCTGAGAACATCTTTTAGTTGAACCTGTACCACAATCCCCGAATTGGCATAAGGATTATTTCTTTTAGAAGGGGACCAACCGTTTACCACTATTTCATTATGTCCGGTGGCGGCGGGAGCGATAATGCCGCCGGGGCACATGCAAAAGGAGAACACGCCGATATTATGAACCTGTTGCACGAGACTATAGGATGCCGGGGGCAGATACGGACCCCGGGAGTCGCACTTGTACTGAGCTGTATCGATAAGCGATTGAGGATGCTCCGCACGAACACCCAAGGCAAAGGGTTTGGGTTCGATCAGCACATTTTTCTTCTGCAATAAATAAAAAATATCTCTTGCGGAATGACCGGTAGCCAATATCACAGCATCGGCTTCGATGATATCCCCTTTTTGTGTTTTTACTCCTTTGATGATGTGATCATCTATAATAAAGTCTATAACCTTTTGTTCGAATAAAATTTCTCCGCCACATTGCAGGATCTGTTCTCGCATAGCCACAATAATCTTAGGCAGTTTGTTGGTGCCGATATGTGGATGAGCTTCATACAGTATCTTTTCTTCGGCCCCGAAATTGACAAAGAGGTTTAAGATGCGGTCTATACTTCCTCGCTTGTTGCTTCGGGTGTATAACTTTCCATCGCTGTAAGTACCGGCACCGCCTTCGCCAAAGCAATAATTACTTTCGGGATTGACAATGCCTTCTTTATTGATAGCTGCCAAGTCGCGACGACGCGCTCTTACATCTTTTCCGCGTTCCAGAATGATAGGTCGAATACCGGTTTCAAGAAGCTGGAGGGCTGCAAAAAGACCTGCAGGTCCTGCGCCCACTATAATCACACGCTTAGAAGCCCTGCTTACATCCTGAAAGTGAAATGGAGGCCGTTCTCTTTCCTGAAAAGGTTCATTGATGTAGGCATTAAGCTTGAGATTGATCCATGGCGTTCTAGAGCGAGCATCGATGGACTTTTTGATGATGTTAAATCCTGTAATGGTAGCAGGTGCAATGCTCTCCTGTTCGACTATTTGCTGCAAGATCGCACTATCATCGGCAGCTTGTTGCGGTGATAATCGGAGTTGAATGATTTTTTGCATGTGTCAGGTTTTTATCCTGAAAGGAGACTGCAAAGAAAAGAAGAAAATCAGATATATTCTTTTAAAAAAGGGGGCAATTACCCCTATTAATTTCAGGGTGTGCTCTGACTCAGGTTGACGTATACAATTTTGTATTTACTCGAATTCCCCGGGCGTCGATACTTGCGATTTAAAAACAATCCCGCAGCCCCCACACCGGTGGCAATGGCTACATTGCGTGTATTACGTTTGTCAAACAGCGGGTCGTGTTTTTGTACCAGTCCGTTAAAAATGTTCAGAAAATCATAGCCAAATCCCCCAATAGCCGCGAACCTCCCCAAGGTAGCTAAATAATGATCGCGGTAACTGATTTTAGGAACCAGGATGGTTTTGATATTCTTATAATGCATACCTAGGGTATACGTCGTTATGGTATCATAACTGGTAGTGCCGAAGATATTAGTATAGGCGTGCAGTGTGTAATAACGAAGGAAAATGCTATCGTTGGCAATTCGGTCTATTAGGGCGTCATAGCGCCGCCCATCGTGTGTGATTAAAGATATTTCAATACCGGCGTAATAGTTTTTTACAGGAACACCATTCTTTTTTCGTACAGAAATAAAGTCGGGTACCTGAGCATTTGCTCCAAGAAAGATGGTAAATGAAAAGAAAATGAAAAGCAGCCTTAGCATTTGGGGCTAAAGTTAAATGATTCGGCCAATCGGTTTTGGCCGAAAATTGTTAAAGCATTAAGAAAATTCTAAAGGCCCATCCTTTCTTTAAATTCAGGGTTCAGATATGTCACTAGTTCCGAAAAAGGAATCCATACATTGATCTCGCCGGCGGCATAAGGGGCGATCTCGTAAGGGTTATATATAAAGCCTAGACCTTTGGGTCCAAAATAAAAATTGTCATTCGGAGCCAGATGCTTGACGAAAAGGCTTTGATCTAGAGAAGTACGCGGACGCAGGTGGTACCGCTTTCTATAATATTTGTCCAGCAGATTTTGTATGGCAACCGAATCTACTTTCATGATATCGCTGAGCTGTAGTTTTTTCTGATTTTTTATGTCAAAGCAATACATGGTAGTGGCATAGTCGCCATGTGCTCCCCCGGTATAGGAGTAGTTGTACACGTTAAGAATTATATATCCATTATTATTATGAACCACATTACTGGTGGTGATATACTCTCGGTTGAGGAAATAATGGGGCATATTATCGTCTACGGTTACACCCACAAGACTGCTGTCAACATCTTTACTGTAATTGTTTTTTAAATCATTTACGATAGCTTGAGCTGTCTGCGGCAGATTAAGCGAAGCATATTTTTTATCCCCATTGTCCAATATTTTTTTCAATTCGTTATTGAACCAGGTGGCAGACGGATCATTGTCGGTAGCCATTACCACAGTTATCGTTGATTTTAGAATGGGAGTGTCTTTGGGGAATTTCAGGTATGCTGCAGAGTCCGAATAGCTCAATGCTCTTATACGAAGGGTACCATCTGTCTGACTTTCTCGCAATTTTATAGGGTAGGTGGTTTTATTATCGCCACTTTTCCATATGCCGGTAATTTCGTTTTCTGCGAGATAGAGGGCAATTTTGGGTGACAACCCGTTTCCGTTATCAGTGTTTTCAATGAGGTAAAGGCTATCTGCTCCTTCTTCATCCCAGTCTTTATATAAAAAGATTGGTGTGCCATAATCAGTGTAGTAATAGTTGGCATCCACCATGTCATTATGTTTTAGTAAATGCATTACTACAGGTTTGCCCGCAATAGTACCTTCCAACGTCCTGTAAAAGAACTTTGCGGATAAGTTGTCTTCTTCAGTAATAACCGTTGTTGTATCTGTTGGGTTAGTAGCGGTAGCATCTTCTTTAGTTTTAGTATCCTGATTTTTGCAGGAAATAAAGCCAAAGATTACCGCAGCGAAAAGAAGGAGGCGTGTAGACATATCTTGTTGCAATATATCGTTATAAAATATGGAAGCTTAGTGCTTTACTAACAAAATTAAGCAGTACTTAGTTAATTTTATTTTCTTTGTTGGTTTAATCTTTTCAGATTTTGGACAGAGTTTTCAACAATATGTTTAGGAAAAGTAGGAGCGTCGGGCTGGGGCTGGCGTTATTGCTATCTGTTTTTAACAGTGCGGCACAGGATATGACATTCGATACCATAAAACCCCTAAGCGAGGTGGTGGTACGAGCATTTGGGCAGAAGAGAAACCTTGCAACAGGGTTGATTTCTGTAGTAGGGAACACATCCTTATCCAATAAGATGTCTCTTCTTTCCGAAATTAACACTATTCCCGGAATGCGTATGGAAGAGCGTTCTCCGGGAAGTTATCGTATCAATATTCGGGGTAGCTCGCTGCGTTCTCCTTTCGGGGTGCGGAATGTGAAAGTGTATTGGAATGGCATTCCCTTAACTGATCCCGGAGGTAATACTTACTTCAATCAATTGGCCTATAATAATTTTTCATCAATTGAGGTATTTAAAGGTCCTGCTTCCAGCATGTATGGTGTTGGAACAGGAGGTCTATTGCTGATTGAAAATGCCATCTCACCTCACACAGAAGCTTCTGTGGAGTATATTGGTGGCAGCTACGGGTTACATTCTGTTCTTGCTACAGGAAATATTGCAGGGGATAAGTTTTCAACAAAATTAACTTATGCTCATAATGAAAGTAAAGGATATCGAGAGCAGTCTGCAGTGCAGCGGGATAATCTGTCATGGATGGGTAGATGGTATATTACAGAAAAACAAGCATTGACGGCAGCTTTGCTGTATACCGATATGTATTATCAAACTCCCGGAGCGCTTACCTTACAGGAATATCAGAAGAATCCTCGGGCGGCAAGGCCTGCAGCCGGCATATTCCCCTCCGCGGTGGAGGCAAAGGCGGCCATCTGGCAAAAAAATCTTACTGGTGGTATAACCTATGTTCATCACTTTGCTCAGAATATCACTAATCAAACTACAGTATATGGTTCCTACAATCATATTAAAAATAGTGCAGTGAGGAACTATGAAAGACGTATCGAACCGCATTTCGGAGGAAGAACACAGTTTACGTTTGAAGCACCGTTAGCCTCAGATAACAGGCTAAGAGTAGATGCCGGAGCTGAATGGCAAAAGGGCGATTATAGCATTCGAGTAAATGGAAATAATAAAGGCGTTCCCGATACACTTCAGACCGATGATGAAGTAAGTACTACCATATATAGTCTGTTTGCCCAGGTTGTCTATACCACTATGTCCAACTGGACTTATACCCTAGGTGCTAGTTATAATAAGGCCAAAGTGGGGTTTACACGCTTGAATGAGGAACCTGTACTACAACAGCCGTTTGCTTTCAGTAACGAAGTAGCGCCCCGTATCTCGGTTTCGAAAAAATGGGATAATAGGTTGACTATTCTAGGTTCGGTTGCAAAAGGATATGCTTCTCCAACTATAGCGGAGCTCTTGCCTTCAACAGGAATCATCAATACGGCATTAAAAGCAGAAGAAGGATGGAATTATGAACTAACGGCGGAGAAATATTTTTGGAATGAATTGAGATTACAGGCTACGGGTTTTTATTTTGACATGAAAAACGGGCTGGTACAACAGCGCGATGAATCCGGGGCCGATTATTTTGTGAATGCCGGACAAATACGGCAGCGTGGCGTAGAGCTGTTTGCTGATTATGTATTGCGACAGGAGAGATGGAAATGGTTGAATCGTGCAGTATTTACTGCGGGATATACTTATAGCTATTTTAAATATGGAACTTTTCTTAAGGAGGGTAATGATTATTCCGGCAAACAACTTCCCGGAGTACCACGTAGCTCAGTAACACTAGCTGCCGATATGGCTATGGCGAATAGGTTTAGTCTCAATGCTACTTATTATGGGGCCTCTAAAATATTTGTCAATGATGCGAATACGGCTGTCGCCAACCCTTATCATTTATTAGGCGTTAAGTTAGGTTATCAACTAGTAATTGATAAGTTAAATATTAAGCTATACTTAGGAGGTGATAACCTCTTGAATGAAAATTATAGCTTAGGAAATGACATTAACGGGGCAGGAGGGAGATATTATAACGCCGCTCCCCGTAGAAATATGTACGTAGGAGCAGCGATTAGTTATCGGAAATAAGCCCATTTTATTTAAATACGGCGGTAGCCAAATTGGCAGCCTCGTAAGCCATTTTTATATTGTAGTCCATGGTGAGCTTTTTGATGTTCACCAGGTCGACAATAGTGCCAATAAAGCAGAGACCTGCGGTAAAGAAGTATAAGATACCCAGTCCGATATCACCAGTGATAATTCTGTGAATACCGGCTACGCCTACAAAACCGAGTAATGCAAAAACCAGCATCAGTGTGCGATCTTTCCTTTTACCCTGGTAAATTACCAGAAAAGTTTGTTGTTGCTGCTCGGTCATATTTTCCGTAAGGTGCAGGAGCGCTGCCATTTCCTCATATTCTATATCAGGAAACATTCTTAGTATTTGTTGCTGGTCCATAATGAGTGGTTTTGTTGATTGTATAAATAGATTTACAACTCTGGTAGAAGAGAATCAATGTTGCCGGTATTCCCAAGATGTGTTCCTGAAACGACTTTTCAAATTCAAAGTGCAGTGCGTAATGAATAGCATGCCCTAATCCACAACCCGGGCACCAAGTGATTCCCATATTTTTCAGAAGACAGAGCGAAGTATCATTTACATTCATTACGCCCAATAATATAAGGGCGCCGTTCCAAATAATGACTTCACTGTATTTTCTGAAAAACTGTAACATTGATTTGTTTAGATTTCGTAATGTAAAATTACAGCTCACAGCTCCCCCTACATAATACGCATCGGTAAACGGGTGTAAAAAGACGGTAAAGCCGGTTGAATCCCAAGGTTAAATACGTAAATATTACTTGCGCATCGCCCATTTTAGCATTTCCTTCCAGGTAGGTTTTTTACCATACATGAGGATACCCGTGCGGTAAATTTTACCCGCAAACCATACCATGAATAAAAATGATGCCACCAATAATGTCATGCTCAGCGCAAGCTGTCCGTAAGTAACGGTTCCCGGAATTCCATAAGCCACTCTGGCCATCATTACAATAGGAGAGGTAAAAGGAATGATACTCGCCCAAACAGCTATAGGGCTAGTGGGGTCATTCATCGCTATGGTCAGCAGAAAAATGGCAAATATGATGATTAGTGTAATCGGAAATGAGAGTGACTGCGCTTCACGTACATCTTCGTTAATTGCACTACCGATAGCTGCATACAATGAGGAATAGAAGAAAAAGCCTCCCAAAAAATAGAATGCAAACAGGAACAATAGCAAGGGCATATTAAAGCTGGTAAAGAACTTCTGCACACTTGCAACAGCTCCGGCCAGCTCCGAACTCGTATTGCCTGCAATTTTAGTAGCATTAAACACTACTAAAGCAAATACAATCCATAGTAGAAACTGGGTAAGTGCTACCAGTGCAATTCCTACTATTTTCCCCAGCATGAGCTGAAAAGGCTTTACTGAGGATACCATTACTTCGGCAATTCTATTGGTTTTTTCTTCCATTACTCCCATCATTACCTGTGAGCCATATATGAGCAGTATAAAGTACACCAGAAAGCCTGCTGCATATCCTATGATCATTGCATAAGTTCCATCTGCACTTTTGTCCTGCTGGTTTTCTGCAAGTACTATAAGCTTGCTTCCTGTGAGTGCTACACGTTTTTCTTGGTCAATTCCTAGTTCCTCGTACTTGATATCGTTCCATATATTGTTAAGCTTGGACTGTACTCCGGCAATTAATCCCAGTGTTCTGTTGGATTTCACTACGATGGTTTGGGGAGTGGCAGCAATCATAATGTCTTGGGGAATTACAGCATATGCATCGTATCCTCTGCTTTCAAAATCGTTGGCGAGTTGAGCTACATCTGTGGTTTCCAGAATGAGCGTATTCGATTTGTCCTCTGCATTTACTTTATCTATTTTTTGTTGGGTGAACTTGCCCGAAGAGTCTACCAATGCAATCTTCAATTTGGAAGAGGCTTTTTGCCCGATATAAGCAGTGCCAAATACCAACCCGAGATACAGCAGTGGAAAAAGTAAGGTGGAAATAATAAAGGATTTTTTTCTTATTCGGGTGAAATATTCTCGTTGTATGATTAAAAATGTTTTGCTCATATGTTAGTTTCAATTAGAAAGATTAATTAACGTTCTGGAATTGGCGTGATACAGGGGTGTCTTTAACTAGACTGATGAAAATATCATTCAGGCTAGGCAATATTTCCTTAAAAGCATTGATTTGGGCACCTTGTTGTATCAAATACTGCAAAATTGTATTATTTGTTACGCCATCACGTTTTTGAACAACGATGGATTGAGCGTCCTGTTCTTTAATTTCAAATATGGTGCTGTCTGCAATGATAGAAATATCATTCTCAAAAGCAATCTTGTAGATATGTTGTTTGAAATCATTTTTCACCTGCTGTACTGTGCCGTCAAGAATTTTTTTCCCCTGATTGACTAGCACAATATGGTCACAAATTTCTTCCACTTGCTCCATCCTATGGGTGCTAAATATTATTGTAGCGCCATTTTGGGCCAAATTATATATTTCGTCTTTTATGAGATTGCTGTTTACCGGATCCAGTCCGCTGAAAGGCTCGTCCAGTATAATGAGCTTAGGATTATGTAGGATAGTGGTGACAAACTGCAGTTTTTGTTGCATACCTTTTGAGAGGTCTTCTACTTTCTTGTACCACCAACTTCCCATCTCGAACTTATCGAACCAAACTTTTATTTTTTCGAGCGCATCCTTTTTGCTAAGTCCTTTGAGTTGTGCCAGATAAAGGGCATGCTCGCCTATTTTCATTTTTTTGTACAACCCTCTTTCTTCGGGCATATATCCTATATGCACAATGTCGTGTGCAGGGTTGAACGGTTGTCCGTCAAAGAGAATAGTGCCGCTATCTGGGTAAAAGATACCGGTAATCATTCTGATAAGCGTAGTTTTTCCGGCACCGTTGGGTCCCAGTAATCCAAAAATCTGTCCTTTTTCAATACTGAGGCTGATATCGTCTACAGCTTTTTGTGTAGCAAAATGTTTTATAAGGTTCCGAACTTCGAGTAGCGGCATATGCTAGGATTTAGTATTATAAACAAAGATAAAGTGTGTATATAACTTTTTTGCAGTTTTAATGTAAATCCAGAGTTTTGTTTCACAATTTAGTTAACCGGGAATGGAACTAATCCTTTTTTCTCCCAAATTTGCAGGATTATTTTGAGAGATTATGCGTAATAAAAACTACTTTCTTTTTTCCCTTATCCTTATTGGTATTGTATTGATAACCTCGGCATGGGGTTTTTTGGTGCATCGAACTATCGCCCAACTGGCCATCTATCAATTGCCCAAAGCCATGCAGCCTTTTTTCTATGTGCATAAAGATTCTTTGGTGTACGGTGCTCCGCGTCCGGACGTAAGGCGTACGCAGGATAGTACAGAGGGAAGTAAGCATTATATGGATATGGAGCGTTTCGGAGATATTCCTTTCCCTGAGGTGCCCAGAGATTTTCAGGAAGCTATAGCAAAATACAGCCTTGATACGCTTAACAAATACGGTACGCTGCCTTACGTAATAGAGGCGTATCTGGAAAAACTGACCCAAGCGTTCCGTTCCCAAAACCCCGATAGTATTGTGTTTTATGCGGCTGACTTGAGTCATTATATTGCAGATGCGCATGTACCGCTACATACTTCCATTAACTATGATGGTCAGCTTACCGGACAGCATGGTATTCACGATTTATGGGAAACCACTGTGCCTGAAGCAGTGATCACAAGTTATAACCTGAGTACGCGTCATAAAGCCAGATATATTGCTGATCCCAAGGACGAAATATGGAAGATTATTCAGCATACGTTTTCTCTACTTCCCGAAATGTTCGAAAAAGAGCGTGAAGTGTCCAAAAACTTTACCGATTCTACCAAGTATAGATGGGAGTTCCGTTGGGGTAAAAATCGCAGATTCTATACAGAAGCATTTGCTCGAGAGTACTCTAAGGCGTTAAAATCTTCCATCAATGACCAGTTGATAGCGTCTTCCAATGCTGTGGCCGATTTCTGGTATACGGCTTGGGTAAATGCCGGTAAACCTAATCTTAATAAATTGATAGAGGAGGGTTATAATAAGCGAAGCCTGAAGCAAGAGAAAAAGGCTTTCAAAAAAAATGAGCTAATGGAAAAGAAAATCCTTATTGCCACCCAAAGGATGACTAAAGATTAATAACCCTAACGTATAATAAACCTAATGACCCGTATCGGCCTGATATCGGATACGCACGGATTTTTGGATGAACAGGTGCTTTATCATTTCGAGCACTGTGATGAAATATGGCATGCGGGCGATTTCGGCAATATTGAGATCGCTGAGAAACTGCGGGCCTTAAAACCATTGCGAGGTGTTTATGGCAATATTGACGGAAGGGATATTAGAAACGAATTTTCGGAAGTGGCGCTTTTTAAAATTGAAAAGGTAAGGGTGATGATCAAACATATTGGAGGCTATCCGCCCCGGTATAACCCCGAAACCCGCAAACAGCTTCTCCTCGAAAAGCCGCAATTATTTATCAGCGGCCACTCGCATATTCTTAAGATAATGTACGATGACTCCTTGCAGTGTCTACATATGAATCCTGGCGCTGCGGGTAAGCACGGTTGGCACAAAGTAAGGACTCTCATCTGTTTTACGATAGATGGGAGTGATTTTAAAGATTGTCAGGTGATAGAATTAGGCCCCCGCTAAATCGGAAATTAGAACCAGCCCCGACCTTGTCCTATCTCTCTAAACGGCCAAGGAATAACGGCCAACATAATTATCAGTGCAATAACATAGAACAACACTGTTTTACGGTGTTTTTGTCTATCTGATATATTCTTTTTGGCATAAGAACGACCGATGTGCACTAATACAATGGCAATAAGCATTCCCGTAATATGCTCAACCGCGAAAAAACGGTATACTGGAGCCTTCATAATATCAGCCATGGGCATTTGTTGAAATAGCTTCAGCCCGAATCTGCCGGTAAACCATTGAATGAGTCCCACCAGAAAATTAAGGTCGCAAAGTGTAGTCAGTACTAGTCCTGCTGTGGCGTGGCTTTTAGTAAAGGGTTTATTACCTGCACCTAGGCTTTTGAAAATAGCTATCAAAAAGAATAGCAAAATTGCCCAACGTAAAAAGCTGTGTAAATGAAGAAGGCCGGTTTGCATAGTACTCAGTAATTTGTTGAATTGCGAAAATAGGTATTTGTACGCAATTTCTTTTGATAGAAAGCGTTTACTTTGTAGCCAGTAAACCTTATTGTATGGCAATTATCGCTCCGTCTTTATTAGCTGCTAATTTTCTGAATCTGCAGGCAGAATGTGATATTGTAAACGCCAGTGAGGCAGACTGGTTACATTTTGATGTAATGGATGGCCAGTTTGTACCCAACATCAGTTTTGGACCGATGGTACTAGAGTTTGTGCGAAAAGTTGTCAAAAAACCCTGCGATGTGCACCTGATGATTGAAGATCCGGCGCGTTACGTCGAAGTATTCAAAAAGGCAGGAGCAGATCATCTTACGATTCATATTGAGGCATGTCCCAGACTGCATCAGGATATTACATATATCAAATCGCTAGGTATGAAAGCTGGTGTGGCTGTAAATCCGCACACGCCGGTTTCTATGCTAAGCGACATTTTGCATGAAATCAGTATCGTGAATTTGATGAGTGTAAATCCCGGATTTGGTGGGCAGCAGTTTATACCCTACACACTGGAGAAGATTCGGCAGTTGAAGCAAATGATTACAGAGCGCGGATTGGATGTTCTCATTGAAATTGACGGGGGTGTAACCCTTGAAAATGCTAAGGAAATACTCGATGCCGGTGCGGATGTGCTAGTGGCTGGAAGTACTGTGTTTAAGGCGAAGGACCCTGTAGCTACCATAGCTCAGTTAAAGGCCTTATAATACTTGCACCTATCATGAACAATCAGCCCGATGGATTGTTACAATAGCTCAACACTGTAACGGAAGTAATACCCTATTTTGCAGTTAGGTATCAAAGCCCCATATTTTCTCAACATTTTTTTGAAAAAAAGTATTCACAGGTGTTGAAAAGATAAATTTTATTCTTGTATTTTTTAAGATATATTTGGAATAGAAGCGCCGGAATACGTACCCTATGCACAATAGCAGCAAAAATGTTTCCGGCAAGGTAGTGTAAACATAAATCGTAAAAGCATTGACAGAAGTAATCATTAATCTCGATACCGTTAACCCGCTAGATTTCTTTGGGGTTAACAACGCCAAGCTTGATATCCTTAAGAAAAAGTTCCCGTTGCTAAAAATACTCTCACGTGGTACGCAGTTAAAACTAAGTGGTGCACCCGAGCAAATTCAAGCTGCTAAGGAAAAAATCAATCTGGTTATTGCCTATTTGGAAAGAAATGGCAGCATGAGCAACAACTATTTCGATCAGATATTAGGCGGTGATGACACGGAAGTTATCGACAACTTTATTGAGCGAAACCCTAACGAAGTGCTGGTATTCGGCCCTAATGGTAAGAGTGTTCGTGCCCGAACCGCCAATCAGAAAAAACTGGTTCAGGAAGCGGAAAAGAACGATATTCTTTTCGTGATTGGCCCTGCCGGTACCGGTAAAACGTATACAGCTGTAGCTCTGGCCGTTCGGGCTTTGAAGAATAAGCAGGTAAAGAAAATTATTCTTACGCGTCCAGCTGTAGAAGCCGGTGAAAGCCTTGGATTTCTACCCGGTGATCTTAAGGAAAAAATCGACCCGTATTTAAGACCTTTATATGATGCGTTGGACGACATGATTCCGGCTGATAAGTTAGGGTATTTCATGAGCACCCGTGCTATAGAAATTGCGCCCCTGGCTTATATGCGTGGTCGCACACTGGATAATGCCTTCATCATTCTGGATGAGGCACAAAATGCTACCGATTTGCAACTTAAAATGTTTCTGACACGCATCGGGGCTAATGCAAAAGCCATCATCACCGGCGATATGACGCAGGTAGATTTGCCCAAAAATCAACGGAGTGGATTAAAAACGGCCACCCGCATCTTGCGAAATATTCCGGGGATCGGATATATTGAGTTGGACGAAGATGACGTAGTAAGACACCGTTTAGTGAAGGCTATTATCAAAGCTTATAACGATGAGCATGAGCGTACTACGCAGGAAAAAGAAAAATATTCCAAAGATTAAAGGTATATTGCAAATACTTCAAAAGGGCGTTCGTAATTGCGGATGCCTTTTTCTTTTTTGTTTGATAGCCTGCAAATCTTCTGATAGAGAGGTTGCACAGAAAATAGCAGCAGCCAAATTGTTAATTAAAAGCGGGGATATTATTGTGCGGAATGGAAGAGACGGTGTGAGTCGCGTAGCTCGAAGTTTTAATCGAAGGGATAAAACCTATTCACATTGCGGGATTTTGCAGGTGGAAAACGACTCCGTTTTTGTATATCATGCAATAGGAGGGGGCTATAATCGCAGTCAGGCCTTATTACGCGAACCCATAGAAAAGTTTTGTCTCCCGAAAGAAGCCGATAAATTTGCAGTATTCAGATACCCTTTGAACGATGAACAAGTTAATGCTCTTACAACTGTAGTGAAAAAACACTATGCTCACAAGCTGTTGTTCGACTGGTATTTTAATTTTGATACAGATGATAGAATGTATTGCAGCGAATTTGTTTTTAAATGCATGAATGGGGTGTTGAATAATGAACTGCAAGGATTTTTGCCCCAAGAGCAGGATCCTGTATACGTGAGTATTGACGATTTATACCTGAATGATATGGCAATACTGATATTTGAAGCACAATTTTAAAATAATCCTAAACAGAATTTCAAAACACATACTTACATTTGTTTGTGTGAATCTGGGTATTTCGGTCTATGGGTCATTAACTATAATCTATTATTGATGAAAAAACTGGTATCTTTTCTATATAGTATTACGATGCTTCTTTGGTTAGCTGCTTGTAATAGTGGGGCTGTTATTCACGATCCTAATGAGGTATTGCCTTTGTTTTTTGAAAAGCTGGCAAAAAAAGATATAGATGGTGCAGCGCAATATGTTACCAACGATAGCAAGGCTACTCTAGAAATGATAAAAAAAGGTCTAGAAATTGCTGAAAGAATGAAAGACTCACTACCGGATAATGATCCTACTGAAGATTTCAGGGATGTAGTAATGGAGCCAGCGAGGATTATGGGGGACTCGGCATTTATTAAGGTAAGACATAAAAAGAAGGATGTACCACCCACCGATTTTAAACTTATAAAGCAAAAAGATGGATGGAAGGTAGATTTTTCTATGAGTACCCTTATGCGCATGGGATCGCAAAGCCTGCAGCACCCAGAGGAGGTTGTACCGGATATTTCAGAGATGGATATAGAGAGAATGCAGCAGGAGAGAGAAAAGGCTGATAGTATCCTTAGAAATGTGGATCCCAAAGTGCTTGAAGAAATTCAGAAAAATTTAGAACAACTGAAATAAAACATAATGACAAAACAATTGTTGCTATTCATAACTGTATGGGGCCTTTTGGTAGGGGTATCATGCAATAGTGGATCATCGCAGGATGAGGCCGACAGCGATCTGGATGCTGCCAGAAATTTCTTAGAAGCTTCTCTGAAAGGCAGATACGATCGAGCTGCAGATTTTATGCTGCGCGATTCCATCAATAACCAGCAACTGGATGCCGTATCGCGTATACAGCTTTCGTCCGAGGAACGGCAGGGGCTGTGGGATGCTAGTATTCATATTCATAACAGGCAGTTGCTGAACGATTCTACCAGCATTATCGTTTATTCGAACTCCTTTCATAAAGACAATAGAGATACTCTTAAAGTAGTGCGTAAGGACGGAAAGTGGCTGGTTGATTTTAAATATCTTTTTGAGTCCAAAGAAGGAGCTTTTGAAAACTAGTATATTTGCACATAAAATATAAATTATAACACTTTCATTTCCTATTGCTAATTACAAATCAATAAGGCATTATGTTAACAATTCGTCACCCCTGGCATGGAGTAAGCTATGGAACTAATGCACCTGAATATGTGAATGCGATTATCGAAATTCCCGAGGGTTCCAGATCAAAGTATGAGATAGATAAAGAAACGGGACTGTTGAAGCTGGATAGGGTCATTTACTCATCGTTCCATTACCCGGTGAATTATGGATTTATTCCGCAAACGCTGGGACAAGATATGGACCCACTGGATATATTGGTACTATGCTCACAATCCATCCGATCCCTCTGTTTGGTACAGGCGAAGGTAATAGGTAATATGCAGATGATTGACAGTGGTGAACGTGATGATAAAATTATTGCAGTTGCACTGCACGATCCTTCCGTAAGACAATACGACAATATTGACGAGCTGCCACAGCACTTTTTGCTTGAAATGCGTAACTTCTTCGAGCAATATAAAGTGCTTGAAAATAAGAAAGTAGAGATTGATACCTTTCAGGACAAAGCAACTGCGCTTCCCATAGTTTCAGAAGCTATTGATTTGTATAAACAGCATTATGTAAAGCAATAAAAGTGTTTTTTATCATACTTGAACATTATTAGCCGGCATAGAAAGCCGGCTTCGCTATATAGGGAGCAATCTATCTGAATAAAAATGTTTGTTAGGTTTTTAAAAATTAGCGCTTTGAGATATTTCTTTTACTTGATAATCTTCTTGTTAGCCGGAAAAATACTCTCGGCTCAGCAGAACTTTGTTGATGTAGTGGCTAAGTATTACAGAGTAAATCCTTTTGCAGGTTCTTTTTCTGCATTTGTAAAAGCGCTGACTACCGATCCGGAACTTTTGAATAAGACAATACTACATAAAACCGATTCCACCGGTTATTACGCAAAAGGAGAGTATAAAGTATTTAATCCATTTAGCATGCAGGCGAATAAAGTGGATATGCTTTTTTATGAAAGGGAAATGGATTTTGGTGATAAAATGCTTTCCTACTATAGCTATCAACTCACTGTTTATTTTCCTAATACGGAAGCCTATCGAAAAGCAGTAAAGAAAGACTATACAAAATTGTCCAGATTATTACAAAGAGTCTTGCCCCTTGTAGATATAGAGAGTCTTAAAGGCTTTCGCAATATCAGTGATGGAGAAACTACTACTTTTTCGGATTCCTATTTTGCAGTAAAACCGGTTATTATTAGCTGGCAAACTCTTGATAAAAGTAATCAGCTTGCACTATCTGTAGTAACCAATCTTATACATATGTATAATCGGGCTTATCCTGTAAGCAAAGATTATCTCTTGGAGGCTATTAAATAAATCTCTTAATTACCTTAAGATTATGAGTTCGCTTACCTGAGTCTACATTGACGATGCCTTTTTTATCGATGGTATCAATACGCACTTTGCCAGCCGCATGTATGATTTTATTCGATCCCAGTAAGATTCCCACATGAACGATTTTGTCATCTTCATTAAAGAAAGCTAGATCTCCTGGTTGGGCCTGCTGTAGATTTTTTACAAGAGTGCCCTTAAGCGCCTGTTGTTTCGCATCTCGAGGAATGGGCATACCTACCAATTTATACATTGTTTGGCTAAACCCGCTACAATCCACTCCTAGAACGGTTTTACCACCCCACTGATAAGGAGCATTTAACCATTGCATAGCATTACTAATGAGTTGTTCAATTTTATTGGAAATAGTATCAGGTCGAAGGGGCTTCCCATTGAAGCTATATTCTTTTCCGGCAATGGTCCCTTTTCTATTCTTTAAATTAGGAAGTGATGCCCCTAAAGGAATTTGCATAGTTTGCCCGTTAATGCGAATGGTGGTTAAGAACTGAGGTGCCAGTAAGTGACAGGAAGAGGTTATTTCACTTTTATCCGTCAACGTAATCATATGATGAGTGAGCCATCCCTGATAACCATCATACAAACTTTCTATTTTATACCATTCGTTTTTTTGGCGGATGATTTTTACCGACTCTCCAAATAACAACTGATTGCTCATCTCAGAACGATGGTTGGGAAGCTTTCTTACAGGGGCGGCGGGCACCGTCACAATTGCATAGTTCATGATGGATATTTTATGTAAAAATAGTAAGCCACAAATATAATGTGTGGAATTTTGCAGTTAATGCATCTTAATGGTAGATTTAAATAACTTTATCAGTGTGACCACAGATCTGTATAAAGATATTAGCGATAAAGAACTGTTGGAGCGGTTTCGGCAGCATCACAACAGTGAGTGGCTCGGCATTTTGTTGCAACGGTACACTTTACTGCTATTTGGTGTGTGTATGAAGTATTTGAAGAATGAAGAGGAGGCTAAAGATTGTGTCCAGCAGATATTTTTGAAGGTGATACAGGAAATACCCAAGTATGAGATTGATTATTTTAAGAGTTGGTTGTACATGGTAGCTCGAAATCAATGCTTGACTATTTTGCGCGACAGAAAAGGAAAAGTGCCCGTAGAACTACCTGTAATCAGCGACAGTACTAGAGAGGAGGAAGATGTGGATATAACAGATAAAGTGCTGGCAGATGGCCTACTTGATGAAGCTTTGAGTGAACTTAATAAGGAGCAACATGAGTGCATAACATTGTTTTATATGCAGAAAAAAAGCTACATGGATATCAGTGTTCAAACCGGTTACTCCTTACAGCAGGTTAAAAGTTATATTCAAAACGGTAAACGAAATCTACGCTTGTACATTCAGAAAAAACTCAAAACCACAAAGCTTGAAAATGGAGAATGAGTTGAATAAAATATTGCATGGGCCAAAAAAGAATGTCGATGCAGAACTTCTTCTGAAGTATCTGAATGATGAGCTGTCTAATGCCGAAAAGCATGAGCTGGAGATGCATTTACTTGATGAGGATTTTGATAATGAGGCGCTGGAAGGCTTACAGCAAGTAGCAAATAAAGAACGTATTCGTTTAATTGTAGATGGACTGAACCGTGATTTGAAGAATCGTACCAGTCGCAGAAAAAGAAGAAGAGAGCAACTGAGTATGAAGCCTTTATGGTGGCTTTATTTCTCCATTCTTATTCTACTGATCATTATTGTAATGATTTATTTATACTTACATACTAAATTTTAATAGCAGCTATATTGGCTTAGTTATACACATAATGTTAACAAGTTCTTTATTCTGCCCGCTTTTTCCTCCAAATCCAATATTAATTTAATGTTAACTGGCTTTTTTCCCACAAAATATAGCCAACTTTGTATTGCAAATCCCAAACATCATGCAGTGGAAAGCAATCACTACCAATCTTGGCCAGACAGCGTATAGTTTGTGGAATAATGGCCGTAAGCTACTTACGCTAGCGTACAAAAGCCAGACAGATTGGGTGCACGTAGAAGCGGAAGATGGTGAGAGAAGATATTTTAAGTATCGTAAGAAAGGACTTTTGAAACACAAAGTAGTGCTGGAAAATGAGTACGGAACGGATTTAGGAGAACTGAAACGAGAAGGAGATAGGCAGTACATCATTATCGACGATAAGCGCTACTATCTCAACTTCCTCAATAATAAGGAAGTTGCCATCGTAGAAGAAAATACTGAGAAGCCCCTCGCCGTTTGTAGTCTAGATGTTGAAGCCTCTACACCCAAAGCGAAGGACGGTTTGTTAATGGTGCTTTGTTATTATTTATTGGGCCATCCACAAAAACACGAAGAGTTCACTCTGGCCTAAAGATTGTCAAACACCCAGTGGGAAAAACTTTCTAATGAGGGGTCTCTTGCGCCCATCAGTAGCAGTACATTTCCCTCTTCCAATCGCGGTTTTACCGCATCGGGGAGGTTTTTTCTGTCGGCTAAGAAGAAGGCCTGCTTACCTTCGGCTTTAATATCATTAATTAGATCTTCGGCAGAGATATCTTTTGTGGTAGTGCCCCCTGCATAGAAAATTTCACTCATCCATATTTCATCTTGTGGGCGCAAGGCCGCAGTAATTTCTCTTACAAAATCGGTTCTTAAAAAACGGGTAGGAGCGTACCCATGGGGTTGAAACCATGCTACTACCTTGTTAGCAGCCTGCTGACAACTTTTGATGGCAGCCGCACACTTTACCGGGTTGTGCGCAAAATCGTCTACAATCCACACCCCTCTTTTATTGCCTAATACCTGACAACGTCTGTAAATACCTTCATAATGTTGTAATGCCTCACTGGCTACTTGTAGAGATACGCCTACTAAAGAAGCGGCAGCTACGGCAGCTGTTGCGTTTTCCATATTGTGTCTTCCGGCAATATTGATTTCAAAAGGTTGTGAGTTGATCTTGAATGAAATTTTAAATCCCTTTTGCACAAAAGAAGAGGCAACAAATCCGGCACCGCTATTATCAGCGTTTACTTCGAAATCATTTGCCAGTTGGGTGGATAAGCGTGCTGCATTTTTGTTGGACTGATTAACAATGAAAGACTGGCTGTTATTTCGAAAAGTACCAAAAATCTGTATCAGTTCTTCAATTTCTTTATGGTCTTTATCAATATTCAATAACACACCGATGCTGGGTTGATATTGCACTATCGAGCCATCACTTTCGTCGGCTTCGATAACGAGCCATTCGCTTTTTCCCACAAACGCGTTACCTATTTTTCCTTTTTTGATAAGGCTCACCAGTCCTGCGCCACTGATAATAGATGGCGACAATCCGGCATAAGTTAAGATATCAAACAACATTGCGGTTGTGGTACTTTTGCCACTGGTGCCACCAATTGCAATCGTTTTTTTACTGGCGGCAATTAATGCCAGCAGTTCTGCACGTCTTATAATAGGAATGCCCAGTTCTTTAGCTTTCTGAATTTCTATAACTGTGTCTTCTACCGCAGTAGAAGCAACAACCAGGTCGGTTGTAGGAGTGATACCGCTACCATCCTGTTTATAACATTGTATACCTTCTGCTTCGAGTTTTTCTTTGATATCAGCAGCCTTACCTTCATTGAAAAAACGATCGCTACCGCTTACATTCATACCTATACCACGCAGATACTGTGCAATAGCGCTCATTCCGGCCCCAGCAACACCGATGAAGAAAGGGGACTTAATATTTTGTAGGTTGATATTCATGGTTTGTTAATTCAATGGCAAATGTGCAAGAATTTCATGTAACTTTCTTAAAAGTATTATATTTTAAGTTATCATACATTTCAGGAAATATCCATACATCAGATAGTGCAGATGGGTGGATATCCGTATGCGAATCGTCCATTACGGCAAATGAACGAAAATTAGAAGAATTGTTATAGGAGGAGGCAATAATATTGTGTTCGTTCCTCATTAAAATTTATATTTGCCAAATTCAACAAGAATTAGAAATGGATAATAACTTCAACCCCGACAAGCAGCATACTTTAAAACAGGCGGTAAGCATCAGTGGTACAGGGTTACATACAGGAATTCTGGCCGATGTTACATTAAAGCCCGCCAATGCCGGTTTCGGTATCCAGTTTCAACGCGTTGATCTGCCTAATAAGCCTATTATTAAAGCGGATTGTGATTTGGTAAGTGATACAAGTCGTGGCACAACCCTTGAGGCTAATGGCGCTAAGGTAAGCACTGTGGAGCACCTGTTGGCCGCATTGGTAGGAATGGGCGTAGATAACTGTCTGATTGAAATCAATGGTCCCGAAGTGCCTATTATGGACGGTAGCTCCATGCCATTTATTGAAATTATAGAGGAGGCAGGCGTAGAGGAGCAAAATGCAGCGAAAATCTGGTATTCAATAGATGAGAATCTATATCTGACCGATGAAGAGAAGCGTGTGGAGATGGTGATAATGCCCGCACGGGAATATCAGATTACAACACTGATAGACTTCAATTCTCCGGTTTTGGGTACGCAGCACGCCGAGCTGAAGACGATGAAAAACTTTAAAGAAAAGATTGCTTCGTGCCGTACTTTCTGCTTCCTACATGAGCTGGAAATGTTGTTGGAGCATAACCTGATTAAAGGCGGTGATGTGAACAATGCTATTGTGGTAGTAGACAAGCCTGTGGACGATGCCGAGCTGGAGCGTCTGAAAAAAATCTTTAAAAAAGATAATATAGAGGTAAAAAGTGAAGGGTATCTCAATAATCTGGAGTTGCGCTTCCCTAACGAGCCGGCAAGACATAAACTATTGGATGTGGTAGGTGATTTGGCATTAATCGGCTATCCCGTTAAAGGAAGAGTTATTGCCAATAGGCCAGGACATAGTACCAATGTGGCTTTTGCGAAGTTGATTAAAAAACATATTAAAGCCAATAAGCACATAAAAGATGTGCCTAGCTATGATCCTACAGTACCTCCTGTATACGATCTGCAGTATATAGAAAAAACATTACCCCACCGATTCCCGTTCTTGTTGGTGGATAAGATTATCGACCTTACAGATGATAAGATTGTGGGGATCAAAAACGTGACCTTCAATGAGTGGTTTTTCCAAGGACACTTTCCGCAGAATCCGGTAATGCCGGGAGTGCTGCAAATTGAAGCACTGGCGCAGTGTGGAGGTATTTTAGCTATCAACTTGGCAGGAGAAGGACAGTATGATACCTACTTCCTGAAAATTGATAACTGTAAGTTTAAACAAATGGTGCGCCCCGGTGATACGATGATTCTGAAGATGGAACTTACTGCTCCTATTCGAAGGGGAATTTGTGAAATGAGGGGAACAGTATACGTGGGGAACAAGGTTGCAACGGAGGCTGATTTGGTAGCTCAGATTGTGAAACGTTCCTAATGGGAATAACTATCTGGCAGAGGGATGTAGGTGAGGAATACTTGTTTTTATAAATAGTTGATTTTAAATATTTAAAGAGCCGGTTGCCACAGGTGGCTGGCTCTTTGCACTATATATCCACATTTCAATTGAAATCCGTACAAACGCTTAATTTTCCGTAAATTTGTCCATTGCGAACACAGCACGAAAACAGCATTAGTTCAATCATTTTTTATTTATGAGTGAAGAAATCAAGGAAGTGGAAATCGATGATAGAAACACCTATGGTGCGGATAGTATTCAGGTATTAGAAGGTCTTGAGGCGGTACGGAAACGTCCTGCGATGTACATCGGGGATATCGGAGTAAAAGGATTGCACCACTTGGTATATGAAGTTGTAGACAACTCAATTGACGAAGCATTAGCGGGATATTGTAAAAATATCGATGTTGTCATTCATGAGGATAACTCCATATCTGTCAAGGATGACGGGCGGGGCATTCCCACTGGTATCAACAAAAAAGAAAATAAGTCGGCCCTTGAGCTGGTAATGACGGTGCTGCATGCGGGTGGTAAATTTGATAAAGGAAGTTATAAAGTATCCGGAGGGCTGCACGGTGTGGGCGTGAGTTGTGTGAATGCGCTTAGTACCAAAATGATTACCACCGTATATCGGGAGGGGAAAATTTTTGAACAAGAGTATCGCATTGGTGTACCTCAATATGATGTTCGGGAAATAGGTGTCTCTGATAAAACAGGTACGCATCAGCATTTCTGGCCCGATCCATCTATATTTACTACTACAGAATATAAGTACGATATTCTTGAAGGACGTTTACGCGAACTGGCTTATTTGAACAGAGGCGTGCGCATTACCCTCACCGACTTGCGTGAAAAAAATGAAAACGGAGAGCCGCTTTCTAAAACCTTCTACAGCGAGGGGGGCATCGTGGAATTTGTTGCCATGCTGGACGAAAACGCCGGCCGCAAGCCTTTAATCCCTAATGTAATCAGTGTAGAAGGGCATGACGAAAATACTAACGTAGCTGTAGAGGTGGCCCTAACATATAACGATTCATTCACCGAGCACATTTACTCTTACGTAAATAATATTAATACCATAGAAGGAGGAACGCATGTTACGGGATTCCGTCAAGCGTTGACTCGTGTGTTCAAAAACTATGGCGATCAGAACGGGTTATTTGAAAAAGCTAAAGTAACTATAGAAGGTGATGATTTTCGTGAAGGTCTTAGCGCTATCATTGCCGTAAAAGTACCCGAACCTCAATTTGAAGGACAAACCAAAACCAAGCTCGGCAACAGTGAGGTAAGCGGGGTGGTACAAACTACTGTAGCAAGAGTGCTTGAGGCTTATTTGGAAGAACATCCCAAAGAAGCCCGCAATATCATCAATAAAGTTATTCTGGCTGCTCAAGCAAGAGCTGCCGCCCGAAAGGCACGTGATCTGGTGCAAAGAAAGTCGGTTTTAAGTGGTGGAGGTTTACCGGGTAAGCTCGCGGACTGTTCTGATAGAGATCCTGCCCGTTGTGAGTTGTACCTGGTAGAGGGTGACTCTGCAGGGGGAACTGCTAAGCAAGGCCGCGATCGTTCTTTCCAGGCGATTCTTCCGCTGCGAGGTAAAATCCTCAATGTGGAGAAAGCCATGGAGCACAAGATTTACGAAAACGAAGAAATACGGAATATTTATACAGCATTGGGAGTTACGGTAGGTACACCCGAAGACCCCAAGGCCCTGAATCTTTCCAAGCTTCGTTACCATAAGCTGATTATTATGACGGATGCAGATGTGGATGGAAGCCACATCGCTACGCTGATTCTTACTTTTGTGTATCGATACATGAAAGAGTTGGTAGAGCAAGGGTATGTGTACATTGCACAACCTCCGCTATATCTCGTCAAAAAAGGTAAAGAATCGGCCTATGCATACAATGAAGAAGAACGTAAAGCTTTGGTTGAGAAATTAGGCGGAGGAAGAGAGGATGCGGTAACCATACAGCGTTATAAAGGGTTGGGTGAAATGAATGCAGAACAACTTTGGGAAACCACCATGGATCCTAAGCGTCGTACTTTAAAACAGGTGACTATTGAAAGTGCTGCCGAGGCGGATCGTGTGTTCAGTATGTTGATGGGTGATGAGGTTGGGCCGCGCCGTGATTTTATTGAGGCGAATGCCAAGTATGCAAAACTGGATGTGTAGTAACCAACCTATACTGAAGTTGATTCACTAGCAGTAGTGTATTATAATTTGTTAGAGGAATAAATACTTTAGGGGAAGCGATGACCAATAATAGTATTTATTCCTTTTTTCATATGGCTCTCTCTATGAGAAGTGAGTATGTAAACGATGTGTGCTATTGTTTTTTGTATTGACTGCGGTATTTTGCCGGTGATATGCCCATTAGTTTTTTAAACATTCTTGAAAAATAGTAAGGATCCTCAAACCCAATCATTAAGCATATTTCTTTTATGTTTAAGTCTGTAAAGCTTAAGTATTGACAGGCTTTTTGAATTTTAAGTTGATTGAAGTACTGTATAGGAGAGTAACCGACCTTCTTTTTAAAAAGGTCGGAGAAGTGAGAGACTGAATATCTGAATTGTGAAGCAAGTTCGCGTATGCTATAATCCTTATCCAGGTTAGCTTTCATATATTCAATTGATTTAGAGATTTGATCTTCATGATAGTAATTAGGATATAATTCTTCATGATAAATAAAAGAAGACAGAAATTGAATCATTTGAATACTGCTGGCTTCGAGATTACGCATACTAAGACCCTGATCTAAAATGGAGTAGAGCAGGGAAAAGACATTAATACGTTGCTCATCATAAGGTATACTTTGTACTACAGGCATATCATCTTTTGCATATCTTTTATATAGAGCATCGGCTTGCGTTCCTGCAAAGTGCACCCAATAGATACTCCAAGGGTTCTCTTCACTACTACTGTAATGATGTGCTTTTTGACGAGGAATGATAATAAAAGTATTTGGCATTAGTGTAAAAGTTTTGCCAAGTACATATATCGTACCGGAGCCTTCAATACAATATAATAGTATGTATTGCGGGCTGCCGTGTTTGCGTTCTCTATCGTGCCTTGCAGCTCTGGGATAGTACCCAACTGCTGTAGGATGTAAGGCTGCAGTAATGGGATTTTGTGTCATGTTTTTGATAACACCTGGCGGAAGCACGATCATCTTCTGCCCTAAAAAGCCTTCTTTTACTTTTTTATTTTCCTGATCGGTTTTTTTCATATAGTTATTGTAGTATCTATTAAAGTTTGTTAGTAAAATATTGATTGTTTAATAAGGCTCTTTATTACGTTTGATGAGTGTGGATGTCAGCATGACTATATACAAAGTTAATAACTTGATAATAGGCAAGCAATATTGTGTTGATCATATCTCCAATTAGTGTATTTACTATCAGCATAAAAAAGTCCATCAAATTCCTGAAAATGTCTATTGATTCATGGACGAAATTGGGTCAACTTTACATTCACAAGAGTTGAAAAACTGGTTGTAGTAACGATTACTTGAAATAGGTCTTGCCATTCAAACTTAAATCATATACAGGTTGATAAACTAATTGCACGCGAACGATTATTAGCGAAATATCCATCTGGTGTATTTTCTATTGATGAATGAGCAGGATTAAAATATAACTACTTTTTGTGTGGAGTAGAAGAGTGCAACTCAATCAGACTAAGAATTATTAAAACAGGTATTTATGATGCCCCGATTGCTATTATTGATATCCCTATTCGGAATTTGTATTGGATCTTTACCGTTTATCGGAAACGCAACTACAAATAACCATTCAATTTATTTTCAAACCGACACATTAAGGAGTGTATCGGGAATTGTTACTGATATAAAGACGGGTCTACCATTAAAAGGGGTGAATGTGACTGTGAAAAATACTTCAATTGGTGTGTCAACCGATGATAATGGTGCTTATGTATTAAACTATACTCAGTCGGACGCTATATTGATTTTTTCTTTAGTAGGTTATAAAAGCATAGAAGAATCGATAAATCAACGCACTACTGTAAACGTTGCATTAGAATCGGATGATAAATTATTAGAAGAAATTGTAGTGGTGGGTTATGGAGAGCAGAAGAAAGTGACGGTTACTGGTGCTATAAGTACTGTTACCGGAGAAGATCTGGTGCGTGCTCCGGTGGCAGGCATTAGTAATGCTTTAATAGGTATGGCTCCTGGATTACAAGCGGTACAAAGTTCCGGTGAGTTTGGTAAGGATAAAGCCACTATTTACATTCGAGGGATGGCAACCTTAAACTCCAGTGGTAGAAATCCATTGATATTAGTCGACGGAGTGCCTAGAGATACTTATAATAATCTTGATCCAAACGAGATAGAGTCCATAAGTATTTTAAAGGATGCATCTTCTACTGCCGTATATGGTGTTCGGGGAGCGAATGGTGTAATATTGATTACCACAAAGCAAGGTAAGTCTGGCAAACCTAGAGTAAGTGTTACCGGCAATGTGGCTGCAATACAGCCTACAGTTTTACCTAAATATCTTAATTCGTACGATTATGCAGTATTGCGTAATGAAGCTGAAATGAATGGCGGAATTGCGCCTGACAGAGTTACTTTTTCGCCGGAAGATTTAGAGCTTTATAAATCCGGTGCTGATCCCATTTTTCACCCGAGTAAAGATTGGATTGCAGAGTTAATCAGACCTTTCTCGTTTCAACAATCTTATAATGCTAATATCTCTGGTGGCACGGAGAGAGTCAAGTATTATAGCTCTATAGGCTATTTCAATCAGAGTGGAGGATACAGAGAGCCTGAACAAAGCTTGGGATTTCCCTATAAACACAATTACGATAAGTATAATGTGCGGATGAACTTTGATTTTAAGCCTAATGATGACTTGTCTATTGCAATTAAATTGGGCAACCAGGTTACTGAAAATAGTATTCCTAATGGAGGCGCTTGGGCGGCTTTTGATAAAGCTGCTAATAGGCCACCTATGACTAGTCCGGTATTTGTAGAAGGGAAGTATATTGAACGAGTAATTGGACTTCCTGGCAATGTTCCCAATTTTAACCCTTGGGGAGACGCCGGGCCAACTAGTGCTTCTGGTGCTTTTCTTAATGAGGAGTATTCAAGTACTTTAAATACTAATTTGTCTATTGTATATAAACTGGATAAAATTACCAAAGGCTTGTCAGTGAGAGCCATGGGAGCATATGATACTTACTATCAAAAAAATAAAGCAAGAAGTAAGGCATTTCCCAAATGGACAGTAATGAAAGACCCATCATCCCCTACCGGCTATAAACTATACCAAAGTTCAGATGAAGGACCTTTCGGCGGTCTATCAGAAAGTATAGGGGATGCTAATAAATGGCGTAGAATTTATACGGAAGCGGCTTTGGAATATAAGCGTTTATTCAATAATGTTCATAATGTAGGGGCATTGGTGTTAGGTAACTTTTCTCGGGATATCACTCCCAGCTTGCAATACAAGTTGCCTCATGTGTATTTAGGTGTTGTTTCGCGTATCACATACGATTATCGCAATCGCTATATGGCCGAAATAAACATGGGGTACAACGGCTCTGAAAACTTTCCAGAGGGAAATCGTTTTGGGTTCTTCCCCTCCGTTTCGGCAGGATGGGTAGTTTCTCAGGAATCTTTCTTTCCTGAAAATGCTTGGGTTTCCTTCATGAAATTAAGAGGGTCTTATGGTGTAGTTGGTAATGATGAAATAGGTGGACAACGTTATCTATATCTTAATCCTCCCTTTACCTTAGGGAATGGAGGAAATCAGGCTGTTGTATTTGGAAATCCGGGTGTAGACTTTGCACGTTATAATATGTATCGCGAAGGAAATATTGGTAATCCTAATGTGACATGGGAGCGATCTAAAAAAATGGATGTAGGTGTTGAATTAAGGTTCTTCAATGATAGGCTTTCTCTTACTGCCGATTATTTTAAAGAGAAAAGAGATAATATCCTTTGGTATTTATCTACTGTACCTGAGCTCGTAGCAGCTACTTTGCCACCTGCCAATATTGGTAAAGTTAACAATCATGGATATGAAATAGAAATGGGATATAACGGCAGTACACGCATGGTACAGTACTGGCTGAAGGGGAGCTATGCATTTGCACGTAATAAAATTATATTTCAAGACGAGCCTGAAAGAAGGTATGAGTATTTAAGACGGACAGGACGCCCGTTAGGACAGTATTTTGGATTGATCTTCGAGGGATTCTATAACTCCTGGGATGAGATTAACGATCCTAATCGTCCTATTTCAAAATGGGAAGGTGCAGGAGGTTTACAACCCGGAGATATGAAATATAAAGATTTGAATGGAGATGGTATAATTGATGAGGACGATATGGGCGCAGTGAGGCATAGTCAGTGGCCTGAAATTACTTATACGTTGACTGGAGGTTTTTCGTGGAAAGGCTTTGATATGACAGTCCTATTTCAGGGTACAGAAAATGTTTCTGTGAGCTTTGCATCGGCGGCAGCCTATCCATTCGTTTCATCCTGGGGAGCTGCTCAAGAGTGGCATTTGGAGCGCTGGAATCCTGAGCGCTATGCTGCCGGTGAAAAAATTTCTTTCCCCCGTGTAGAGGTATCGCCAGATCGTGGGCATAATTATCAGCCATCCACTTTTTGGATACAAGATGCTTCTTATTTCCGTTTGAAAAACCTAGAGATGGGATATAGATTTTCTTCCGAATCGTTAAGGAAAAAAGGATTTAAGTCATTCCGTGTGTATCTCAGCGGTAATAATCTTATTACCTGGCATCATTTAAAATATGCGAAAGATCCTGATGCAAGAGAACTATGGGGTAGAGTCTATCCACCCATGCGTGTATTTAACGGAGGTGTACAATTGGAGTTTTAAAATAAAAATATTCTCATATGAAGTTCCCAATAAATAAAAGTATTCATCAGTTTTTCGGACGCTTATTGCTAGTGTGTATAATAGCTATTTCGTTTTTTTCTTGCAATAAGTATCTAGAGAAACCTCAGAGTAGTGATATCGACCTTGATGCAGTGTTTTCATCTAAAGAACGGGTCGAACAATTTTTGTGGACGGTTTATCAAACCTGTTCTATTTTCGAATTCCCCTATTATTGGGCATCGGGAGAAAATGGTTTCTACCATTACGGAGCTACTTATACTCTTGTAGCTGCAGCTTGTGATGAAGCCGATGCTTTTTCTAATATTACAGGTGCAGAAGCTTTTAATAAAGGAACCTGGAGCTCTACAGATATTTACTGGTATGAATTCAGAAGTGAATTCTGTTATAAAGGAATTCGAAATGCTAACATATTTATTGAGAATATCGACAAAGCACCTATTTCTGATGAAGAGAAAGCGGCGATGAAAGCCGAAGCAATTTTCTTCCGGGCTTTAATGCACTTCGATTTGATGCAACGATTAGGCGGAGTAGCTATTGTCGATAGAGTGCTTAAGGTTACTAGTTCTGCAGATATTCCAGAAGTTTTAATTCCTCGTAGCACTTTTGAAGAAACTGTAAACTTTATTGTAAGCAGTTGTGATGAAGCAGCAAAATTTCTACCTAATCAATATGAAAGTCGATTCCGTGGAAGGGTAACTAAAGGAGCGGCACTTGCTTTGAAGGCGCGTGTGTTGTTGTATGCTGCAAGTCCATTGTTTAATTCTGAAACACCCTACGTGCCCGTAAGTGACCCCCAGCTTCGTGCGATGGTAGGGTATACAAACTATGACCCCAATAGGTGGAAGTTGGCTGCAGATGCAAATAAAGCCGTATTGGATTGGGCTGCAAATGAGAGTGGTTGGTGCGAGTTATACAGAGGTAAGTCTAATGCTGTGGATAGATATGAAGAAATATTTATTAATCCTAGTGTGAACGAGATTATACTTGATGCAGGGTTTATGGGTACTAGCACTAATAACTATTTTGTGCGCTTCTTAACTCCAGGTACGGTGGTATACACCGGTTCTGATCCAGTGAATGTGGGCATTACATTAAACTTTACCAAGTTTTATCAAAAAGCCGATGGAACTGACCAGGTGTGGGATGAACAGCCTGGTGTAGATTATCCATACTCAGAGTACAGACGTAAGTTGCGTGAACTTGAGCCTCGATTTCAGGCTTCAGTATTTTATTCCGGTGAAGAATGGGACCGTGGCTCCGGCACTGTATATCATTTTTATGAGCAAAGAGGTAAGTTGCTTGACTCTTATAACGGTGTAGGCTTTTTGCGAAAATTTCTGAAGGGCGTAAGAAATGGTTCCAATCCTCCTCCCAAATGGATTACATTCCGTTTAGCAGAGTTTTATTTGAATTATGCAGAAGCTTTAAATGAAATAGGCGGAGACCCGGGTCAGATCATCTGGGCTTTGAATGAAATTCGGAATCGAGTAGATATGCCCGGCTATACTTATACTAATAAGGAAGATATGCGTGAAAAAATTCGAAGGGAAAGAGCAGTAGAACTGGCCTTTGAAGAGCATCGATATTTTGATGTGCGTCGTTGGAAAATTGCAGGAAATGAGGGCGTGATGCGAGGTGGTATGTACGGATTACGTTTAAAAGATGGTAACCCTGCAACCTATCATTTAGAAAGATTTGAAGACAGGGTTTGGGAAGATAAAATGTACTTGTATCCTTTCCGAATTAGTGAAATTAATCTCGGATATATTGTTCAAAATCCTCAATGGTAAATAAGCAGAGCAGTAGTTAAAGCATAATGATTATAACTGACCTCCTTAAAGGGGTAAAAAAGATACTGATGAAACAAAACGTAACATTAAGATTATTATCGCTATTGTTGTTTCAAAGTGTGTTTACAATGGAGATAAACGCACAGGCAGGGCAGTACGATACCCATCCCGATTCAACAGTAAGGGTTGCTTATGGAGCACAGCATAAAGATCAAGTAACTGCGGCAATATCCAGTATTAGCGGATCTGAGATAAGAAAAATACAAACGGCTACTTTAACTAACGCCCTTACTGGAAAACTACCGGGTGTAACGATAACAGATGTTCCAGGCGCCCCAGGGTTTGATGAACCTTCAATTATGATTAGAGGATACCATACTATGGTGAATAATGCTCCTTTGCTAATTGTGGATGGTATTCAAGTTAATAATATTAGTTTCCTGTCGCCTGATGAAATTGAAAGTGTTTCTGTACTGAAAGATGCGGCAGCTTTAGCTTTGTATGGCGTGAGAGGAGGTAATGGCGTTTTGCTAGTTACCACTCGTAGAGGGCAGATTAGTAAGAAGAACAACATTCAATTGAATCTAAGATATGGTAGGCAATCTCCTACTATCCTCCCTAAAATGGCTGGGTCTTATGATTTTGCGCGCTTATATAATGAAGCGCTAGCAAATGATGGTTTGCCGCCTTTATACACTAATGAACAACTTGAAGGATATAAGCAGAAAAAGGATCCTTATCTATATCCTGATGTGAACTGGATGGATGAAGTATTGCGGAATAACTCCCCAATACAAGATTATTCGGTAACATTTGATGGAGGGAACGAAACTGCCAAATATTTTGTGATGTTGGGCTTTGTAAATAACCAGGGATTATATGCGCATACGGATCAAGAAAGTAATTCTAATATTAATTACAATCAACTGAACTTTAGAGCTAATCTGGATATAAATCTTACTAAAAGCCTGTTGGTGCAGGCCGGGCTAGGTGGAAATATTCAAGACAGAAAGTTTCCTCCTGTGGCTACAGCCACTTATTGGCAAAACATGCTTACTTATGCTCCTAATTTGTACTCAGTAAGAACTCCTGATGGCGAAATAACAGGCACTGCAGCATATCCTGGAAATCCAATCGGTGATTTATTAGAAAAAGGATATCAGTCGCGTCATGATCGTAATGTACAAATGAATATTAGAGCTACACAGAAATTAGACTTTATTACAAAAGGACTAAAAATATACGGAGCACTTTTGTTTGACAATTTATTGCAGAATCGATATGATAAAACACGTAACTACGCTTACTTTGAGCCCATTGTTACCCGTGGCATAAATGGTCAAGACTCCCTTTATTATATACAAAGAGGCTTGAGTACAGATTTGACGGTAGTAACCGGTGGTGATTATGAAAATAATCGTCTTATTATGCAAGGAGGCTTTGAGTATGGCAAGAAGTCTGGAGATCATTCCTTTAATGCAATGATGTTTTTTCAACAGGATAGATATATCGTGTTAGGCAATCAGTCTCCTTTTGCGATGCAAAACTTAGCCACTCGTATTAACTATGGATTAAAGGACAAATATTTTGTAGAAGGTGTACTTTCTTACAGCGGTATTGAAAACTATGCTCCTGGCAAGCGCTTTGGGTTTTTCCCAGCTATCTCTGCAGGATGGCTTCTGCACAAAGAAAAATTCCTTCAGGATAATAAATGGGTGAATTACCTAAAATTAAGAGCTTCAGCAGGTATTGCCGGCAACGATAAAGGAGCCTCTCGGTTTAATTATAATCAGTATTGGGGTGTAGCGAGCAGTCAGGGGGCCTATTTTGGAACCGGTCAAACTTGGTATAATGGGTTGGTGCAGTTAGCTAGATCCAATCCGGATATCACCTGGGAGCGTGCCAAAATTTTCAATTTTGGAATTGATGCAAACTTCTTTGATAGATTATCATTCAATGCTGATGTATTTGCTGAAAATAGAACGCATATACTTGTAGATATGTCCAATGTAATTTCTGCAATAGCCGGATATACATCAGGACAGATGGTGAACAAAGGAAAGGTAGCTAATTATGGTACTGAGATAGTCGCAAACTATAATGGGGGTGGTGGAGATTTTAGGTACAACATAGGAGGACTATTTAGTTATACTTATAATAAAATTAAAGAAAGCTGGGAAGCTCCTAAGAAAGAAGCCTATAGTTATCGTCAAGGACATCCTGTAGGGCAGTATTTCGGTTTGGAAGCTATAGGGTTCTTTAGAGATGAAAGTGATATTATATCTAGTCCAGTACATACATTTTCTGTGGTACGTCCGGGCGATTTGAAGTATAAAGATCAGAATAACGATGGTATAATTGATATCAATGATCAGATTCCCATCGGAAAACAAAATTATCCCCGCATTAACTATGGTATCAATGCCGGTGTATTTTATAAAGGAGTAAATCTTGATGTGTTTTTTGAAGGTGTTGGACTTAAAAGTGTTTATTTAAATGGATATTTATTTAGACCCCTCCTTAATAATAACAATATTCTTGACTGGGCTATGGAAGGTAGGTGGACTCCGGAAACTCATGCTACTGCTACTTTCCCTCGTTTGACAACTCAGGCTAATGCGAACAATTATCAGCCATCAACTTTTTGGGTTCGTGATGCTAACTATCTAAGATTAAGAAATATTGAGCTTGGTTACACGTTCCCAACCAAGATGGTTAAAAAAGCAGGTATGGATAATCTGAAAATATACGTTAGTGGTTATAATCTAATTACCTGGGATGATCTTGCCATCAATGTAGATCCGATTACATTAAGCATGGGGTATCCAACGCTTAAGTCGTATGCTGTAGGCCTTAGCGTAAAATTTTAATTGCATAGACGTAAAAGTTTTGAATTAATTAATAAAAAGTAGACCGATGAAATATATAAAAATAATCTGCGGCCTTTTAATGATAGCAACGCTTGCAGGTTGTAGTAAATTTTTGGATCGGGAGATTGAATCGAATTACAAGGAAGAGGATGTCTTTGTGAATTATGACCGAATACAACAGGCTGGCTTCGGGGTATATGCTTTTTTGTATAACCGATTTGGTTTTAGTCGTATTCAAAATGCTATGTTAGCTTCAGCTTCTGATGAAGCAGATCATGCAGAACCTACTGCAGATATTCACAAATTTAATACAGGTACATGGAATGCTGTGTCTAATCCTGAGGATTGCTGGGCGCACTTTTATCAGGGGATTCGTAGGGCTAATTTATTTTTAGAGAAGTCAGTAGATTATAAACAAATTATTTATCGCGATACTACAGATCCTGCTAATAAAGCTACTTACGAAGCCAATGTACAGGATATCGCTTGGTTACGTGCTGAGGTGAGAGTGCTAAGAGCGCTATATTATTTTGAGTTAATAAAAAGATATGGTGGTGTACCTATTGTAGATCGTACCAGTTATACAGATGAAGAGTTGACGCAAAAGCCTAGAAGCACTTTTGATTCTTGCGTGAATTACATTGTTAGAGAATGCGATGAAGCTTTTCCTGAACTAAAAGACACTTGGGTAGGTTTTTCTTCAGAGAAGTGGCGTGGTAGAATTACAAAGGGCGTGGCGCTGGCACTTAAAGCACGAACATTACTATATGCAGCGAGTCCCTTGCACAATCCTAGTAATGATTTATCAAAGTGGGCTGCAGCTGCTGAAGCAGCACATAAAGTAATTGAACTGGGAAGATATGCGTTGCATAATAACTATCAGGGATTATTCCGTTTGGGTAATGGAGCTGATGGAAATCCAGAGGTGATTTTTGCAATACAGGCCGGAGCCTCTAACACGTTTGAGCGTTTAAACTACCCGGTTGGATATACGCAGGGGGGACAGGGAAGTACTTCTCCTTCACAAAACCTTGTAGATGCCTATGAAATGAAGACTACCGGGATGATGATTAACGAACCTGGATCAGGATATGATCCCGCCAATCCTTATGCTAATAGAGATCCCAGACTGGGATATTCGATCCTAACCAATAATGTTACGTTCAAAGGGAGACCTGTAGAGCCTTGGGTAGGGGGGCTTGATGGCTTAGGAAAGCTAAGAGCTACTACTACAGGTTATTATCTCAGAAAGTTTGTTGATGAAAGTTTGAACCTAGAGCAGAATACTAGCAGTGTTCATGTATGGATTTTATTTAGATACGCGGAAGTGTTACTGAATTATGCGGAAGCTATGAATGAGGCCTATGGACCTGAAGTGACACAAGGGTATTCTATGACAGCCAAGATGGCCGTGGATTTGGTGCGGCAGCGTCCGGGTGTGGCCATGCCTGTATTACCACCGGGGCTTTCACAAGAAGAGATGCGGGAGCGTATTCGTAACGAACGGAGAGTAGAGTTGGCATTCGAAGAGCATAGATTTTTTGATGTGCGTCGTTGGAAAATTGCTAGCATAACGGAAAATATGCCTATCATGGCCATGCGTATTGAAAAAAAATCCGACGGCACTTTCGATTATAAGGTAGTAAAAGCGGAGGATCGCATATTCTACAATAAGATGTATTTATATCCTATACCTGAAGTGGAAGTATTAAAAAGTAAAGGAGCCTTGCAACAAAATCCTGAATGGTAGTTGTGCTCTCATTACCGATCGACCACAATTAATGTGAGATAAGGTTAGTGGAAAAATTATATAATTATTATAAGTAGTAAATAATTGAAATATGAAAATATTGCCTTGGCTTTTTGGCTGCATCCTGTTACTTTTTGGTGCTGTATCCTGCGATAAGGTAGTAACATTTGGCGATAGTGAACAACTACCTTTGCCACAATTAAGCAGTTCTGAAGCACAACTTCTATGGATCGGTCCAGATTATAAGCTTGCTGTGAATATGAGTGTTTCCGATAATGAAGGGATTCATTCTATTCGCATAAAGAATGGAGAGTGGAGACTAGATACAGCAATTGAATTAAACGGCCCAGCTTCGTATACTATTAAAGATACTTTTAACGTGTCTAAAGATGTGAACCGAACAGAGCATGTGCTGGAGCTCATTATTACTAATGCTAAGGGAGGAGTAGTTAAGAAGAATATTGCCGTTGAAGACTTATCGTCAGAGAATTTAATTCCAGGTTACAATCCGGATATACTTCCTCCAGATATTGTGTTGCTTAAACCTACTACTACAAAATTTCTTGGATTTTCTCCCCAGCCTATATCTATAAATATTGAAGCAGATATTACAGATCAGGAATTAGAACGGATTGAAGTGAAGGTATGGGGAGAAGCAGTAGATGGAGAGGCCATAGAACATTCGGAAATTATTGAGTTTGCCGATATTGCTGATAAGAGTCAGTATCATTACTTAAAAGATTTTTCACTCCCTGGTGGTAAAGTAGGACAGTATCAGTATATTGTACGTTCCATAGACGCTAGCGGTAATAAGAAAACAGTGGGAGGCACTATTTCTGTAGGGTTAGTGGATCGACTCTATCTTTCTGATGCCAAGAATCAAAATGAAGTGACAGCTCAAGGTTATGATCATTATGGTGGTTGTAGAGGCATCGGTACAATTTATTCAATGAAAAAACAAGGCGCTAATACTTTTTTGATCGACTACTATTATACAGGTGAGAAGAATATTCGATTCATTGCATTTATTGGGAATGATAAACCATTTAATAATACCGGAGGCAGTCAGGCTGGAATCAATTATTCTTTAACTGGAGAGAATGTCGCCGCATTGCATAAAAGTCAGCCAGGAACAATTACCACAAATCTTGATGATGCTAGTTTTGGCTTGCCTTCGGACGAGCCGGGTTATTATCACATAACGGTGGATATGTCTCAGCGTACTATTACTGCTACTCGATATAACCCCACCTTGCCTGTAGATCCTATAAAATATCCTGGTTGGTCAGATAGCGCTCCGTGGGAATATATGTCTGTGACAGGTTCTACAGTCGATGGTGGCGCAGGTGGTTGGACAGAAGTAGCCACTTCTCCTAAATTGATGCGGGATAGTCAGAATAAATATTTATTTAAGGGCACTTTTAAAACAATAGGTAGTTCTTCCAATATGAGTTTAAATGCACCATTGGCTGTTACGGGTGATGATGTATGGAATAAAGGATGGTTTCGTTTAATTGCTGCCCGTGCTGCGATGGTCGACGATTATGGAGATCCTGTTACAATTATTGGTCCCGTAGGGGCAAGTTCAGGTGGAGCAAACTGGGGCTTTTCTACGTCTCCTGCTGGAACATATGAAGCTTCCTATGATTTAATTCTTAATCGGCTGAGATTGGTTCGAATTGGGCCCTAATGCCTTTGTTAATCATTAAACGAAAGTAGGTTGAAAAATAAGAAACTGGGGTTGCTGGCGATGATAATAACAGCTTCCTTTCATTTAGCATGCGATAAATTAAGTAAGGAAATAAATGATGATTCGCTTAATCATAAAATTATTGTGAATGTAGTTCCCTCCAGGGAAATGCAGACTATTCACAGTTTTGGAGCTTCTGATTGCTGGACTGCGAAGTTTGTTGGGGAGTGGAATGATCAGCAAAAGAAAGATTATATAGCTGATCTTCTCTTTAGCATGGATACTTTGGACGATGGTAGTCCTAAAGGTATTGGATTGTCTTTATGGCGATTTAATATTGGTGGTGGAAGCTATGAACAAGGAGTTTCCAGTAATATTACTGATGAGTGGAGAAGAGAGGAGTGCTTTTTAGATGCAGATGGTAATTACGACTGGAATAAACAGAAAGGACAACAATGGTTTCTGCAAGCTGCAAAAAAGAGAGGTGTTTTATATACGTTAGGTTTTTCTCTTACGCCACCCGTCTTTATGACAAAGAATGGTAAGGCCTATAATGGAACTGATCAGCCTAATTTGAATATTCAGCCTGGTAAGATGGGCGCCTATGCTGATTTTTTGGCTTCCGTAGCGCGATATTTCCAATTTGATTATTTGAGCCCTGTAAACGAGCCTCAATGGCAATGGGGTAATGCGACAGGTGGCAGCCAGGAAGGAACTCAGGCTACTAATGCTGAGGTAGTGGCATTAGTGAGAGAGTTAGATAAGCGAATGCAACAAGAGCATACCAAGATTATTATTGCTGAGGCCGGGCAATGGAACTTTTTGTACGAAAGAAACGAGGGTAACAGAGGCAATCAAATCGAGGTGTTTTTTTCAAAAAAATCTCCATTATATATTGGAGACCTTTCACAAATAACTCCAACAATCACAGCTCACAGTTACTTTACTACTTGTCCAGATAATGAGCTAGTGAAGGTAAGAACTGCTGTACGGGAGAAGATTAATGAGGTAGCTCCTTCATTAGATGTATGGCAAACAGAATTTGGTATATTAGGTAATATTTGCAATCAGTTCAAAGGCGCTCCCCGAAATACCGGTATTGATTATGGATTATATGTGGCTAAGGTTATTCATCATGATCTAACTATAGCTAATGTCAACTCTTGGCAGTGGTGGTTGGCTATGAGCCCTTATGATTATAGTGATGCGTTGGTTTATATCAATGCACCTTCTGGTAATATCAATATCGCAGATTGTAAAAATGATGGTAAGGTGTCTACATCGAAACAGTTATGGGCGTTCGGGAATTTCTCCCGTTTTATTAGGCCGGGGATGAAAAGGATACATCTGGATGTGGCTGATAAGCCAAGTGCAGGTTTCTGGATTTCAGCATACAAAGAAGTAACATCTCGAAGAGTTGTTTTGGTTGCTGTGAATACGAGGAGTGAAGAACAGGTAATAAAAATTCAAGGTGTGGAACAAAATATTGATTTATATACTACGGATTATAATAAAGATCTCAAAAGATCAAATGGAGTTTCTGATGAAGTGGTTATCCCCTCTAAATCGGTAGTAACGATAGTTGGAACTTACTCTTAGTGTGTATGCTTATGTATTTAATAGCTCAAATAAGAATACTATTTGTTAGTCTGATATTCCTTATGGGCATTTCTTACTTTGTAAATGCTCAGCACACTACGACTGGTAAAGCATCTGTTTCACTGGCTGGGATCTGGAAGTTTAAAATGGATCCATTTGAAGCCGGAATCAGTGCCAATGGAGTACAACTATTACCTTCTCTTGCCGAAACTGTTATACTGCCAGGTTCAACAGACCAAAATCACAAAGGGTATAAAACGCAAACTATTACTTCTTTAAGACTTACACGACCTTATGAGTATAAAGGAGTTGCATGGTATGAAAAGGAAGTCTTTATTCCTGAAAACTGGAAAGATAAAGAGATTGAATTGTTTCTGGAACGGACTCATTGGTTAACCGAATTGTGGGTGAATGGCAAGCATGCAGGGAAGCGAGAAAGCTTATCTACACCACACCGATATCTTATTACTCCATTATTAAAAATAGGAACAAACAATAAGATACTATTGAAAGTAGATAATGATAGAATATATAATATTGAATATGCCCATGCCATCAGTGAAGAAACACAAACTAATTGGAATGGCATTATCGGACAAATAATGCTGAATGCTTTTGACAAGGTGAGTATAAGGGATGTGCAAGTGTATCCTGATCTAGCTAGAAAGGAAGCGAAACTGCATATAAATATTCTAAATACAACTACACAAAATATACAAGGTGGTTTACAAATTAGTGGAGAAACTATTAATGTGGATTCGTCAATAAAGATTCCCACATCCCATATATCTTTTTGGGGTAAGGATTCCTTGATGATTCTGGATGTAACGGTTTCGTTAGGAGAGCGTGTTCAAACATGGGATGAGTTCTTACCAGCTCTTTATCGTTTACAGTTAAATCTGCATGCTGTTGCTGCGAATAGCAAGTTTAGTGATAATTATGAAGTGAAATTTGGAGTTCGTTCTATAAGAACTAGCGGGACAAGATTAGAATTAAATGGGAAGCCTCTTTTTATTAGAGGAACTGTTAATTGTGCAGAGTTCCCAATAACCGGTTATCCTCCCATGGATAAAGAGGCATGGATGCGTATTTTCAAAACCTGCAAAGACTACGGGTTGAATGCAATGCGCTTTCATACATGGTGTCCTCCTAATGCTGCTTTTGAGGCCGCTGATGAGTTAGGTGTTTATTTGCAAGTCGAAAATGCTGATTGGCGGTTTACTGTAGGAAAAGATAGCTTGGTAAATGCCTTTTTGAGAAAAGAGTCTGAAGATATTTTAAGAACTTATGGTAATCACCCCTCGTTTATCATGTTTTGCGAGGGCAACGAGCTGGTAGGCCCTAAAGTAAAAGAGTTTTTGTCGGAGCAGGTTTCTCATTGGAAAGCCATTGATTCTCGCCGTCTTTATACCGGTAGTGCAGCATACCCTTTAGTGGATGAAAATGATTATCATGTTCTGTATGGACCTCGGCCACATCGTTGGAAAGAGGGACTAAATAGCAGGTTTAATAAGCAAGCATTAAATACGCTGTATGATTACTCAGACTATGTAGCCAAGCATCCTATACCTATTATTACACATGAAGTGGGACAATGGTGTTCTTATCCCAATTTTGAGGAAATAGAAAAATATACCGGAGTATTAAAACCGTATAATTATGAATTATTCAGAGAACTTCTGCGTGATAAGCATATGCTTGATCAGGCTCGAGACTTTATGATGGCTTCGGGGAAGTTTAAAGTAATTCAAAATAAGGAAGAAATTGAGTCTTATTTGCGTACTCCAGGTATGGCCGGTTATCATTTTTTACAATTGAATGATTTCCCCGGACAAGGAACCGCACCTGTAGGATTAGTAGATATTTTCTGGGATCCTAAACCATTTGCAAGCGCAAAAGAAATTAATCGATTTCAAAATAAGAGCGTTTTATTATTAAGAACGGAATCCTTTACTTGGACCTCTGATCAGGTATTCAAAGGTACTATTCAGATTGCTAACTATGATAGCGCTGTCATCCGCTCTGCACATATTCAATGGACATTTGAGCTGCCGGATGGTAAAATATATGCATCCGGTTCATTTGAGGGTATGGATATACCTATTGGTAGTCCTTTTACATTAGGAGAGATTAAAGTACCGCTCTCCGATATTGAGCAGGCTGTACAAATGAGATTCAATGTAAGTATTGCTAATACGGATTGCAGTAATCATTGGGATGTGTGGGTATACCCTGCGCGTTTACCTGATGTTGCTATGCAAAAGGTTATGATAGCTGACTGGTGGGGTGTTTCGGTGGAACGATTTTTAGAAAAAGGGGGTAGTGTATTATTACTTGCCGATACTTCAAGAATAATTACGGATGTTGTTCCAGGCTTTTCGGGTATTTCCTGGAATACAGTTTGGTCGGGCATGCCCCCTAATTTGCTAGGAATTCTATGCGATCCCGGTCATCCTGCACTCAGATATTTCCCTACAGAGTATCACTCTAATTGGCAATGGTGGGATATAGTTTCTCATTCCAAGCCTATGGTTTTAGATCATTTCCCTTATGGATTTAAACCGCTTGTACAATTGATCCCCGATTGGAATAAACCACAAAAGATAGGAATTGTATTTGAAGTAAGGGTAGGGAAGGGGAAACTATTAATTGTAAATACTGATCTAAAGCATCATCTTTCTAAACGACCTGTAGCGAGGCAGTTACTATATAGTTTAAAAAAATATGTAGCAAGTGATGATTTTAATCCGGAGACATCGGTAGAACTGAAGGATCTACGTTTATTGTTTGAAAACAAAGCTGTCAAATAAAAAGTTGAGATGGTGAGTATCCAGATGAAAGCTATTATTGTAATATTAATTTTCCTGTGTTCTTCGAATGCTAAGGGACAATGGAATGCACCTCGTAAAGAAGTATTGAATATTGTACAAAACGCCTTAATGACGTCTGTTGAACAATACCATTATTTGATGCAACAATTACAGCCCGACCAGTGGCCCAGGACATATGAAAATGGTAAGGTGTATACTGTCAGTAATAAGGCGTGGATTTCTGGTTTTTATCCCGGTACATTATTGTATCTGTACGAATTTTCAAATGATATGGAGTTGTGGAAGGCGGCGCATCAGAAATTACAAAGAATGGAAGATTTGCAAAACATGACCGAACATCATGATCTCGGCTTTATGATGTATTGCAGTTATGGCAATGCCTTTCGTCTTTTCCCGGATAGTGCGAGATATAAGGAAGTTTTAATACAGTCGGCAAAGTCTTTAGCTACACGATTTAATCCTCGTGTAGGATGTATAAAATCTTGGGATAGTGTATTGTCGCTTGATAAGAAAAGAATGTTGAAGTTTCCTGTAATTATTGATAACATGATGAATTTGGAGCTTCTCTTTTTTGCCTCCAAAGCTACGGGAGATCCTTTTTTTAAAAAGATAGCTATTAAGCATGCTGAAACCACAATGAAAAATCATTTGCGTCCTGACTTTAGTAGTTACCACGTTGTGGATTATGATGAGCATACCGGTAAAGTAAAGAGCCGTGAAACGCAGCAGGGATTTGCTGATAATTCTACTTGGTCGCGTGGACAAGCTTGGGGAATTTACGGGTTTACCATGGTGTACAGAGAAACGAAGGATCGGAGGTTTCTCCATACTGCTTGTAAAATGGCGGATTTTTTCCTGAATCATAAAAATCTTCCATTGGATAAAATTCCCTATTGGGATTTCAATGTAGGCCAAGTAGGGTATAATCCTCAATGGAATTATAATCCTTCACTTTATAAGGAAATACCGAGAGATGCTTCTGCAGCAGCAATTACGGCTTCAGCCTTAATAGAGCTGTCAGGATATGTAGAGAAGCGCAAAAGTTTGATATATCAACAAGCTGCAGAATCGATACTTACCTCATTGTCTTCTCAAAATTATAGAGCCACAGTTGGTAGTAACGGAGGCTTTATTTTAAAACATGCATCAGGAGGAGTTCCGGGAAATGTCGAGGTTGATGTTCCGTTGAGTTATGCTGATTATTATTATATAGAAGCATTGATGCGTTATGCTCAATTAAAGATAAGATGATTATGAGACGTTGTTTTTTTTCAATATATGTCATTCTGATATTATTTAACTTGCTTTTTGCCTTCTCTGGTTATGGGCAAAGCGATACTATTATCAATAGATATCGTAGTTATTTATTACAGATAGATACTACAGATATTGCATATGTACAAAAGTTGCATAACTCTATAAGACCGGATGGGACGTGGTCGGATATTAACTATCAGGATACAGAACCTGCGGCTTGGAATGTGTCTGAGCATTTGAAAAGACTGCAGGCGATGGCTACTTTATTTACTAAACCTAATAATGCACTTTATCAAGATGTTTCTTTATTACGGTCTATCGAAAAGGCTATAGATCACTGGACTGAGAAGCGCTATCAAAGCTCAAACTGGTGGCATAACCAAATTGGGGTGCCGCGTTATATGCGAGATATTATTATCCTGCTTCGCCATTATTTAGATGATAATAGATGGCAAAAAGCATTGTCGGTTATGGCACAGCTACAAGTGAATGATCATTATCTAGCCGGTAACCTAATTTGGTGTGCTGATCTTGGCTTGCATTATGCAGCACTCACTGATGATTTACAGCTGATGCAGCGTTGTAGAGACCTCATAGTCAAAGAAGTCAAGATTGGAAGAGGAGAAGGAATACAACCCGATTACAGTTTTCAACAACATGGTGCGAGACTGCAGATGTACCAATATGGCAAGGCTTATATCTGGGAAAGTCTACGGATAGCCTGGCAGTTGCGAGGTACTAGTCTTGCCTTTCCTGATGAGAAAGTACAGATATTAACAGATGTTGTGTTGAATGGTTGGCAATGGATGGCCAGAGGAATATATACGGTTCCTGGCACAATGGATCGTTCTTCATCAAGAAAAGGAGAATTGAGAGCTGCTGATATCAGGCCTCTTATCCCTTTTATTGTAGCAGTGAGTCCAGAAAGAAAAAGGGAATTGATGGAAATGAATGCCGTGATGAACCAAAGTCGTTCGCTGAAAGGATTCCGTTATTACCCATTTTCCGATTTTGCAGCATATCATAGACCCGAATTTAGCTTTTTCCTGAAAACTATTTCAACACGTACATTACCTACAGAGTCTATTAATCGTGAGAACCTAAAAGGAAAACTCCTGAATAGCGGTGATGCTTACTTGATTAGAACAGGAGAAGAGTATACGGACTTAATGCCTGTATGGGATTGGAATAGGCTTCCTGGCGTTACTGCGTTTCAAGGAGCTCATGCTATAGAGCGTAAAGAATTTGTAGGAAGCGTTAGCGATGGAGTGAGTGGGGTATCTGTAATGGATTATGTAATTAAAGACAGTATAGGGAGGCAAAAATTATCGGCGAAGAAGCTATGGGTGTGTTACGAGGATTTCGTTATTTGTCTTATAGCTGGCATAAAAGATGAGCAAATTCCTGGGCGTATATATACAGCAATAGATCAGTGTAGATGGCATGGTAGTATTGCTACCGACCTCAACAGTATTGAATTGTCTGAGGGGACACATGTGCTTCATGGTGTATCGTGGGTTTATCATAACGGTTTTGCATATATCCTTCTTGAGTCTTCTGATATGGAAATTCAGTTAAAATCAGTTACAGGAAGCTGGCATGATATTAATAGAGCAGAATCTAAAACTGTCATTACAGAAAAAGTATTTACACCCGTTATATACCATAATTCTAAGGAGAATAATGCGACAGGATATGTTTTGACTAGAGCTAATTCAACGGCTGCAGTGAACAAATTAGTAAGACGACCTCATTGGAGTGTTATTGCAAATGATGAGAATGTCCAGGCCGTGCACTTAAAAAAGAATGTATTAATGGCAGCTTTTCATAATGCGGGAACAGTACCGTATAAGAAAGGAAAAATTAATGTTGATAAAGCTTGTCTAATGTTAGTCAAAGGTGGTAAAATTTATATAAGCGATCCTACGCATAAAGGTGCGACGGTGACGATTACAACACATAGGCACGCAAAAACGATAGCACTTCCTAAAGATGGAAAAACAATTATAATAGAAAACTTACTTTAATAATAAAAGCGATAAAATGATGCTAAGGCTGTGTGTTTCTATATTTTTGCTGGTATTAAGTAGTAGTTTCTCAGCTTTGTCTCAAGCTGACTCCAAGGTATATCTTAAGGATATTAAGGAAGAGTTTCAGAAGCAATGGCCCAAAAATCGAACTATTAATTTAGTATTTCATGGACATTCGGTTCCCACAGGTTATTTTAGAACACCCCATGTACATACGTTAAGTGCTTATCCCTTTTTGACCTTGCAAAAACTGAAAGAACGTTATCCCTATGCGGTAATTAACTGTATTACTACATCTATCGGTGGAGAAAATTCTGTACAAGGTGCCAAACGCTTTAAGAAAGAGGTGCTATCTCATCGTCCAGATGTTTTATTTATTGATTACGCATTAAATGATAGAGCCATTGGGTTAGCGGCCTCTCGTAAGGCAATGGAACAAATGATTGCTACTGCTTTAAAGCATAACATTAAAGTTATTCTTCTTACACCTTCTCCCGATTTAACGGAAGATATCAGAAGTCCCAATGCTGTATTGCAACAGTTTACAAAGCAGTTAATAGAATTGGCTGAAAAATACAAAATTGGTTTGGTAGACAGCTATGCTGCATTTCGTGAATTGGCACTGAGTGGTAAGAATATTAATGAGTATATGGCTCAAAGCAATCATCCTAATCAAAAGGGGCATGAAATAATTGCTGAACAAATTATTTCATTTTTTTAATCTGAACTTAAAGACTTTGCAATGAAAAAGATATCTGTTCTATTAGCTTATGTATTGTTAATAACTAGCAGCATTATAGCGCAGCGCCCCGCAGTAAGCAGGAAAGTATTTAAACTATTTGATAAAAGTTTAAAGGAGTCTGCACAGCAATATAGGTTTATGATGCAACGACTAGAAGCCGATCGTTTTCCTGTTAGCTGGAAAGAAAAGGAAGATCGGTTGACTACAAGTGGTTCGGAGCCATGGGTGGGAGGCTTCTATCCCGGCGGATTATTGTATCTGTATGAGTATACCGGCGATAGCATTTTGTATCATGAAGCTTTGCGAAAGATGAAAATTCTTGAAAAGGAGCAATACAATAAGACTACGCATGACTTAGGCTTTATGATGTATTGCTCTTTTGGTAATGCAGATCGTTTATCGCCACAATCTTCTTATAAAGAAATAATTCTGAATAGTGCTGCATCACTAGCCAGCCGTTTTAATGAAAAGGTAGGTTGTATTCGTTCTTGGGATTCAGATCCTGGACGTTTTATGGTGATCATTGATAATATGGTTAATCTAGAATTATTATTGGCTGCTACTCAAATTTCAGGAGACTCTAGCTATTATAAGATAGCAGTAACCCATGCTAATACTACACTTCGGCATCACTTTCGACCTGATTTTAGTTCCTATCACTTAGTGATTTATGATCCTCATACCGGAAATGTGCAAAAGAAACAAACAGTGCAAGGCGCATTTGATGAATCTGCTTGGGCAAGAGGTCAAGCGTGGGGATTATATGGATATACTTTAATGTATCGAGGAACCAAAGATGTGCTTTATTTAAAACAAGCCAAGGGCATCGCAGATTTTCTATTGAATCACCCCAACTTGCCTAAAGATAAAGTTCCTTATTGGGATTTTAATGCTCCCAAAATTCCCTTAGAGCCGCGTGATGCATCCGCTGGTGCTATTATCGCCTCCGCATTAATTGAGCTTTCTGGCTATGTGGATAATAAGGATGGGAAGCGTTATCTTAAAGTAGCTTCAGAGATATTGAAGACACTGTCATCAGCCGAGTATAGGGCTTCTATTGGTACTAATGGAGGTTTTATCTTAAAGCATGGAGTAGGAAACTACCCTAGAAATGCAGATATAGATGTACCGTTAATTTATGCAGATTACTATTACATTGAGGCTTTGACCCGATTTATGAGATTGAAAAAGCAGTAACGTAATAAAATCTATCTTTTTCGAAAAATTAGCTATTCTCTTTTGTTGTTTTCCGAAGTAGGTTTGAAGAGTAAATGATGATAGGTAACTGCCGGGCGCTTTTGTGCAAAAGTTCCTCTAGCTACATACGAAATGCTGAATTTCTTTATCAGATATACATTATTGATTGGCTTGCAATACTTGTGTACTGTGAGCTCTTGGGCTGTGGAAGAAAATACTACCATACGGCAGCGCATTAGCTTGCATGGTGCATGGGGATTTAGAATAGATTCATCTGGTATAGGGGTGCAAAATTGTTGGATGGATAGTATATTTTCCGAAACGGTTTCCTTGCCTGGAACGATGGCGTTATGGGGAAAAGGTATACCATTCCAGCAAGCAACTACATCTCATTTAAATAGCTTATCGCAATACACGGGAGTTGCATGGTATCAACGTCGTATTCATATTCCGGAATCATGGAGAGGAAAAGACATTTATTTATATCTAGAGCGCACTAAGGTTACTTCCGTATGGATAGATGATGTACTTGTGGGCTCAAGCAGTATTTTATCGGCACCACAATCATTTAAATTGCCAGATTATCTGGCTCCGGGTTGGCATACAATAACAATCTGTGTAAATAATAACCCTAAGCTAGTGCATGTAGGGGGATCTCATGCTATAAGTGAGCATACGCAAACTAATTGGAATGGTATTATAGGTGCCATATACTTGGAAGCAGTCAACAAGGAGAGGATAGAGGGAGTAAAAGTCTATACAGATATAAATTCCCGAAAAGCATTTATCAAGGTTATTGGACCGCCCGCAGCTTTTTCAAAGGCAAACAAACTCCAAGTTTCATTATATCCGTTTAAAAATACAATTGGGAACTTTCAGACAGTATCGTACGATTTAGATAATGCTTCTACCGATTCGATTTGCGAAATCGTATATTCTTTAGATAATAATGTTCAGCTGTGGAGTGAATATAATCCGGCATTATATCGATTGTCAATATCATTATTAAAAGGTGGTGTGGTGCTGGATGAAGTATCTATTATCACAGGTTTCAGAAGTTTTAAAGCAAAAGGCACTCGATTCGCGATTAATGATATTGTAACTTTTTTGCGTGGTAAAAATGAAAGTTGTGTATTCCCTCTAACAGGCTTTCCTCCAACAACTGTTGAGGAATGGCAGCGTATTTATCGAATTGCAAAGTCTTATGGGATAAACCATTACAGATTCCACTCTTACACACCTCCAAAAGCGGCTTTTGAGGCTGCAGATATAGAGGGGATTTATATTCATGCCGAATTGCCGAATTGGTCCGATTTTAAAGAAGGAGATACACTGTTCGCAAAGTATCAATTAAATGAAGGTAAGGCTATAATTGATGCTTATGGAAATCATCCCTCTTTTGTAATGCTTAGTTTGGGTAATGAACTTGCAGGAGATGAAATTGTGCATAATCGATTGGTTTCGGCATTGAAGCATTATGATGGTGGGAGGAGGTTATACGCTTTTGGTACGAATGCTTTTTATAATAATCCTCATCCAGGACAATATGATGATTTTTGGACAACAATGCGAACTGGGAAGGAAACCGATAATGGTTTATTTGATGTTCGTGGCTCTTTTGCTACTACCGAGGATTTGAATAGTGGGATTTTGAATCATCAGTATCCGAATACTACCCGAAACTTTTCGGAGGCTATAAAAGGTTGGCATTTACCCATAATCTCCCACGAAATGGGGCAATATCAGGTGTATCCAAATTATGCAGAGATTCCAAAATATACGGGAGTGCTTAAGCCTTTAAATATGCAAATATTTAAAGAAAGACTACAAAAGGCCGGAATGCTTAATCAGGCTGACTCATTTTTCAAGGCCTCAGGAATGTTAACTGCACAGCTTTATCGCAGAGAAATTGAAATGGCCTTGGCAACTCCGGGACTTGCAGGTTTTCAACTGCTAGATCTGCAGGATTTTCCCGGTCAGGGAACTGCTCTTGTAGGCCTGTTAGATGCTTTTATGGAGTCTAAAGGTCTTATTGAACCATCTGTTTTTAGACAGTCTTGTAATGATATTACGCTACAAGTTTGTATGGATCGCTTTGTATGGACGAATGATGAATTGTTTAGGGCGAAAATTCAAGTAATAAACTTTAGTCCTCAAAATGTAATCAATAAAAAGATTCAATGGCTGATCGTCGATGAAAAGAAAAGGGTACTGGCAACTGATACAACTCGTATCTCCTCCGGGAAGGATTCCAATATACACGTTGGTGGGGACATTACATTTGTGCTTAAAGGAATTAGGCAGCCTTCACAGCTGGAAGTTAGAGTAAAAATACTAGATACAGATCAGCAGAATGCTTATCCCTTGTGGGTATATCCATCATCCCAATCATTAGATATACCACCATCAGTAATAATCGCAGAAAGTATTGATGAACAAATAAAGAAAAAATTACTAGCAGGTAGTAATGTATTACTATTCCCAAGACATGATATGATTGAAAGCAAAAGTGTTGGAGGACAGTACATATCAGAGTTTTGGAACTGGAAGGTCTTTAAGGAAGGAGCAGTACGTAATAAAAGGCCTGTGTCTGCAGGAACTTTAGGTATATTGACGAATCCACAACATCCCTTGTTTAAATATTTTCCAACTGATTTTTACACCAGCTGGCAATGGTGGTCTATAGTTAAGAATGCCAGACCTTTTATTTTGGATACCTTACCCAAGGCTTATCGGCCCCTCGTTCAAGTAATTGATAATATCGATAGGAATCATAAGTTGGGGCTTATTTGGGAAGTCAGGGTAGGAAAAGGGAGTCTTCTAGTATGTATGGCCCCCCTCAACGAGCTTCAAAATGATCCTGCAGCACGGCAGCTTTATTATAGCATATTGAAGTACATGGATAGTGCGGACTTTAATCCTACCTGGTCCATCGATATTAAACAACTGGAAACAATCTTATAACAAAAATAAAAACTATGATTGGTCAAAAGTTTAGGAGCTTCTTACTGATAATCGGTTGCTTGTTACTGACTTCTTTTATTTACGCCCAGCAAACTATTTCCTTGCAGGGGCAGTGGTATGTGAAGCTTGATAAAGAAGATGTTGGTATTAAGGAAGAATGGTATAAACTTGAGAAATTTGGTAATCCTATTCTACTACCCGGAACATTAGATGATGCAGGTATCGGCGAAAAAATACCTATGGATACTACACAGATGAATAAGGAGGTGTTAATTAAGCTTACTAGGAAGCATGCATATATTGGACCTGCTTGGTATACTAGAAAAATTACGATACCGGTTGGCTGGAAGCAAAAGAATATTCAATTGTATTTGGAAAGAGTTTTATGGAAAACCCAGGTATGGATCGATGGAAAAGAGATTGGATCTGAGGAGAGCTTAAGTGCACCCCATGTGTTTGATATATCAGATTATGCGAAACCTGGAACTCATATTCTTACAATTCGTATTGATAATCGTAAGCAGCATGAAATAACTTTTCAAAATATGGGGCATGCTTATACCGATGGTACACAGATCATCTGGAATGGAATAATAGGAGCATTAGAATTACAGGCTAGAGAGAAAGTGTATATTCATTCGTTGCAGGTCTTTTCGGATATCAAGAAAAAAACTATTGAAGTCAATACCTTGGTAAAAAATACGCTTCCTGTTGATCAAAGAGGCATACTTACAGTTCGTGTTTATCGGAAGGGCGGGGCATTAATTGCAACGAAACGTGAATCTGTGTTAATCAATAAGGCTTCTTCAGAGCATTTATTGAATGTATCGTTAGGAGATGGAGCTGCTTTGTGGGACGAATTTAATCCCCAACTTTATACTGTAGTGGCCCACCTGCAGCTGTCAGGAAGACAAACAGCTACTGAGTTTGCCACAGATTTTGGACTGAGAGCTATTAGTAAAGATGCTCAGCATATATATGTCAATGGAAGACCCACATTTCTTCGAGGAACACTAGAATGTAATATCTTCCCATTAACAGGTTATCCTCCTATGACTCAAGATGGATGGCTAAAAGTATTTCAAACTGCAAGAAATTATGGTTTGAATCATATACGCTTCCATTCATGGTGTCCTCCTAAGGCAGCATTTGAGGTTGCGGATTCTATGGGCTTTTATTTACAGATTGAATTGCCCTTCTGGAGTCTTGAGGTGGGCAAGTACCCCGAAACATTACGTTTTTTAGAGGAAGAAGCCCAACGTATTATTCAGCAATACGGAAACCACCCATCATTTTGTTTGTGGTCGATGGGGAATGAGTTGCAGGGGGATTTTGACTGGTTGACAGGGATGGTTACAAAGCTTAAAAAACAGGACCCTCGTCATTTATACACTTCTACTACATTTACATTTCAAAAAGATCACGGGAGGTGGCCTGAACCTGTAGATGATTACTTTATCACTCAGTATACCAAAAACGGTTGGGTGAGAGGTCAGGGGATATTTAATACACACTCTCCTGACTTTACAAAGGATTATATCGATGCGGTAAAAGGATTGCCGGTGCCTTTAATTACTCATGAAATTGGACAATATTCTGTGTATCCCCGCTTAGGTGAAATTGAGAAGTATACCGGAGTATTAGATCCATTGAATTTTAAAACCATCAGACATGATTTAAGAAAGAAGCAATTGCTACATCTTGCAGACTCTTTTACCCTGGCTAGTGGTATATTTTCTGCTAACCTTTATAAGGAAGAGATAGAACGCGCTTTGAAAACCAAAGGCATTAGTGGATTTCAATTGCTGGATTTGCATGATTTTCCTGGGCAGGGTACGGCACTGGTGGGTATTCTTGATGCTTTCTGGGATAGCAAGCAATTGATTACTCCCGAACGTCACAGAATGTACTGTTCTTCTGTAGTACCCTTGATTCGTTATCCCAAAGCAATTTATAGTAATAATGAAATTTTTGAAGCTCTTGCAGAGATCGCTAACTATAGTGCATCCTCATTAACGAATACTGTAGTGCAGTGCGTTATTAAAAATGCTGATGGTAAGGTGGTCTATCGTACTCAATGGCACGCCAGTAAAATTGATATAGGAAGCGGTAATGAGGTAGGGCGTATATCTTTCCCCTTAAACCAGCTTAGCGAAGCAACACAACTTTCTATAGAGCTTTCTATTGAAGGTACTGCATATAAAAATCAGTGGAATGTTTGGGTCTATCCCAATAGTGTAGCGTTGAATGATGCTGATGTATTTTTTACGCGTTCAGTAAGTGATGCCTTGAAAATGCTGGAAGAAGGGAAGAAAGTTTTATTAAATCCGGATACTTCTACATTGAAAGGAGTGCAAGGTCGTTTTGCTACTGTATTCTGGAGCCCGGTACATTTCCCCGACCAGCCAGGTACTATGGGAATCCTCTGTAATCCAAAGCATCCTGCACTTAAATACTTCCCCACTGATTTTTATTGTGATTGGCAATGGTGGGACCTGATTACATCATCTAAGACGATGATTATTGACAATTTGCCGGAGATAACTCCCGTAGTACGCGTAATTGATAATTTCTTTAAGAATAGAAAGATGGCCAATATAATTGAGGCGAAGGTGGGAGAGGGTAGCCTATTATTGACTTCCTTAAATATTGCAGATAAATTGGAGGAGCGTCCTGCAGCAAGACAATTACGTTATAGCTTACAGAAGTATATGCAGAGTAAGGCCTTCAATCCCTCGGTTTCTATAACAGTGGATGATTTAAGGGTATTAGTAAAGTAATGTGGGAGTGGATGCTTGTTATGTAATAAAGTCCATTTTTTTCCTAAAACGCTCCATTTTTTTGACCTTTTATTCTTACCAAATTTGCATAAGAGGCTACACATAGAAAAGGAATAATTGATTATGGATATTGAGTTTTGCTTGCTATAAAATTGCCATCATGATGAAGAAAGTTCAATACAACACGGCATATATTGTCAGAATTGCTTTTATATCGGCACTGGGGGGATATCTGTTCGGTTTTGATTTTGCCGTAATTGCTGGCGCATTGCCGTTTCTGAAGATTCAGTTTGGATTTGATGAGGTACAAGAAGGATTTGCAACTGCATCTTTGGCTTTAGGGTGTATGCTAGGATGTATTATAGCCGGAAGTATATCTGATCGGTTTGGACGTAAAAAAGGACTTTTACTGGCTGCTAGTATATTTTTTATATCCTCATTATGCATGGCCTTTTCTAATAGTAGTGCCCTGTTTGTTTTTTCTCGATTTGCAGCGGGGATTGGCGTAGGGATGGCTTCTGTTTTATCTCCTATGTATATAGCGGAAATTGCTCCGGCAACTATAAGAGGCAGAATGGTAGCTATAAATCAATTGACCATTGTTATAGGCATTTTTGTAACCAATTTGGTAAACTATTCTTTGCGAAATGTTGGGGAAGATGCTTGGCGGTGGATGGTGGGGTTAGGTGCAGTGCCTTCTGCATTATTCTTAATAGGTGTATTGTGGTTGCCTGAAAGCCCACGCTGGCTAGTGAAAGCCCAAATGTTTGATCGTGCAAAAGCTATCTTAAATAAAATCGGATATCCTGAAAATGAGATTTTGAGTACCGTAACGCAGATTAGGAATTCAGTTAATACAGACACCCGAATTGATTATGGCGCTATTTTCCGTAAAGCGGTATGGCCAGCCGTTATGGTAGGGATAGTTTTAGCTGTATTTCAGCAACTCTGTGGAATTAATGTAGTCTTTAATTACACCTCTAGCATTTTTGAGAGTGTGGGATTTACCCAAGATGACCAACTCAAGCAGACTGTATTTATCGGTTTGGTAAATATGATTTTTACCCTGATTGCAATGTGGCAGGTGGATAAACTGGGCCGTAAGCCTCTCATGTTATTTGGATCATTAGGACTTACGGTTTTATATGTAATCAGTGCATTATTGTTGCAAAGTAGATCAGCTACGGCATCATGGACATTACTGGCGGCCATAGGAGTATATGCAATGACATTGGCACCAGTAACTTGGGTATTGATAGCAGAAGTTTTTCCTAATAAAGTAAGGGCCGCTGCTACTTCGATTGCTGTATTAGCATTATGGCTCTCATATGCTGTGCTCACTTTTACATTTCCTATTCTTTCTAAGAATATGGGTACTTATACACCTTTTTATATCTATAGTGTTATTTGCCTTCTGGGAGCACTGTTTGTGTGGATTCGTGTCAAGGAAACTAAGGGTAAATCTCTGGAAGATATGGATGCCGTTTATGCCGGGCATTGATTTTTGATTGTTCATTTTAATAGTTCAAATAAGTTGTTATGGAAGTAAAAGCTTGGCAGGAGTTAGTGACTATTCCTACGTACAAGATTGGAGCTCCTGATAAGAATCCTATGTTTCTGGAGAAGCGCGTTTATCAGGGGAGTAGTGGAGTAGTGTATCCTTATCAGGTTATTGACAAAGTATATGATGAAAAAGAAGATAAACAATGGATTGGTTTGTTTATTGAAAATGAGTATTTGAAAGTAATGATATTGCCCGAATTAGGAGGACGTATCCAAATGGCTTATGATAAAACCAATGACTATCACTTCGTTTATCATAATCGCGTCATTAAGCCTGCATTGGTAGGCTTATTAGGCCCTTGGATTAGTGGGGGAATTGAGTTTAATTGGCCACAGCATCATAGGCCTACTACTTTTGATGCTACTGATTTTACGATTGTAGACAATAAAGATGGAAGTAAGACGATATGGGTGAATGAATACGAAAGGATGTTTGGAACTAAGTGTGCTTTGGGATTTACTTTATATCCGGATAAAGCTTACATAGAACTAGAAGCGAAAATTTATAATCGTACTCCTTTTCCTCAAACCTTTTTGTGGTGGGCAAATCCTGCTGTATCCGTTGATGAACACTATCAAAGTGTGTTTCCACCAGATGTAAATGCGGTGTATGATCATGGTAAACGCGATGTAAGTTCCTTTCCTATTGCTACGGGTACGTATTACAAGGTGGATTATTCTCCGGGAACCGATATCTCTATTTATACCAACATACCGGTTCCTACTTCATATATGGCAGTGAATAGTGCATTTGATTTTGTAGGGGGATATCATCATAAGAAGAAGGCTGGTATTATGCACGTAGCTAATCATTACATTAGCCCGGGTAAGAAGCAATGGACTTGGGGCTGCGGGGAGTTTGGTAAAGCCTGGGATCGTCAGCTTACTGACGAAGATGGTCCTTACTTTGAGTTGATGTGCGGTGTATATACCGACAATCAGCCTGATTTTAGCTGGATTATGCCTAATGAGGTGAGAGAGTTTAAGCAGTACTTCATGCCGTATAAAAATATTGGGTACGTAAAAAATGCATCGATCGATGCTATGGTGAATCTGGAATGTGATAAGGGTGCGGTTGATGTAAAAGTGTATGTAACTCAAGAAAGACCGATCACTGTTCGTTTACATCTGGATGATAAGATGTTGTTTGCAGAACATGTAATGCTGTCGCCTCATAGTAGTTTTGAGAAGCATCTTTCGCTTGACCCATCCATAGAGGAAACCCGACTTTTTGTAGAAGTATTGGATGATAAAGATAATGTGTTGATTTCTTATAAACCGGTTAAGCGAAATACCGAAGCAATACCTGATCCGGCAAAACCTATACCTGAACCCGAAGCTATTGATACATTAGAAGAGCTTTACCTGTCTGGCTTGCATCTGGAGCAGTATAGGCATGCTACTTATTCTCCTTTGGATTATTATCAGGAAGCTTTAAAGCGAGATGCTACAGATATTCGCTGTAATAATGCCTTAGGACTTTGGTACCTGCGTCGCGGAGCGTTTGATACAGCTTTGCCTTACTTGATCGCCGCTGTAGATAAACTGACAAGCAAAAATCCTAATCCGTACGATGGCGAGCCTTTATATAATTTAGGACTTTGTTATAAGTATTTGGGTAAGCTGAAGGAGGCAAAGGAATGGTTTTATAAAAGCACCTGGAATGCAGCCATGCAGGATAATGCATACCTTCAATTGGCGTACCTCAGTGCTAAAGAAAGATATTGGCAAACTTGTGTGGAGCATGCTGATAAATCTATTCTCAGAAATTATAAAAGCCATAAGGCGAGACATATCAAGGCAGTTGCTCTGCGAAATATGAACGAAATAGCAAAAGCTGAAGAGCTACTGAAGGAAAGTTTAGAATTGGATGTTTTTGATTTTGCTGCACGGTTTGAGCTCTGTTTGTTGCTACGTCAAAATGGTAAGGAATCTTCGGCAGTAAGCGAATTGCAGCAACTACGTACATTGATGCGTGATAGAAGCTATTCATATATTGAAATTGCTCTGCAATATGCTGATGCAGGTTTGTATGAAGATGCTATTGCGTTTCTCTCTTTAATGGCGGGTAATATTTCGGATCCTTTGATTTGTTATTATTTGTCTTACTTCTACTACCTTCTTTCCAATGAGCAAGAAGGTAGGCAGTGGTTGGGTAAAGCCTTCGAATTAAGCCCTGATGGAGTATTTCCTAATCGTATTGAAGATATTGCTGTTTTAAATAGTGCAGTGGAGAGAAATCCGGAAGATTATAAGGCTTTGTATTATTTAGGCAACTATTACTATGGGAAACGTCTGTATGATCTTGCGCGCGGTTGCTGGGAGCGTTCGTTGAGCATCAATCCTGATTTCCCAACAGCTAATCGCAACTTGGGGATTGCATATTATAATAAGTTCAACAAGAAAGAAGAGGCATTACATTTGTTTCAGAAGGCATTTGATGCCGATCCTAGCGATTCTCGCATATTGTTTGAACTGGATCAATTGAAAAAACGGTTGAATGTACATCCCAAAGAACGCCTTTCTTATCTTAATCAATATCCGGAACAAGTACGTGATCGCGATGATTTATTTATTGAGTATATAGGATTGCATACGCTATTAGGTCAATTTGAGGAGGCCGGTCGGCTCTTGAAATCCCGAAACTTTCACCCTTGGGAAGGAGGAGAAGGTAAAACGCCCCAACAGCATATTGTCATTCATGTGGAGTTGGCTAAACAGGCTTTAGACAATGAACAACTAGATTTGGCAAAGCAGCTATTGGAGCAGGCTACTATTTATCCTCCTAACCTGGGCGAAGGGAAATTGTATGGAGCCCAAGAGAATGATATTTATTATTGGTTGGGATGTGTGGAAGAGGCGAAGGGAAATACCGATGGCGCCCGCAAATATTGGCAAGAGGCATCTATTGGACTCTCTGAGCCAGCCCCCGCCATTTTTTATAATGATCAGCAACCTGATAAAATCTTTTATCAGGGCATGGCATTGCTAAAGCTGAAAAAACACAAAGAGGCTGAACAAAGGTTTAGACGATTGATTGAATATGGAGAACAACATATTAATGATGATGTAAAAATCGATTTCTTCGCAGTGTCATTACCAGATCTAATGATTTTTGATGATGATCTTAATATGAGAAACCGTATTCATTGTTATTATCTTATGGGGCTAGGTTATTTAGGTTTAAACGAGCTTAGTAAGGCTCACGAATATTTGGATAAGGTTTTATCGTTGGATGCGGCGCATATGGGAGCTACCATTCATAAGCAACTCGCATTAGCGGTACAAAAGGAGCTTAGATAAAGTTTAATATTGTAGAGATGATATTTAAGAAGGTGTATAATTAAGGTTTGTTACTCCTTAGTTTCCTTTATGGTAATTGTAAAGGGATAAGCAAAGCAGCCCTCTGTTTCCAGTTGATAGCGAAGTTGCTTTTCTAAATAAGCGACTTCGTTATCACTAAAATTATGCTTTGATAGATATAATTGTATATCGATAAATCTAGAGAATCCTGAATTTTTACCGGGCAGTACATGCATGCTTTTCTGTACAGCTACTTTTTTCAATTGCGGGCCGAATAGCTCAAAACATAATAGTCGTATATCCTCCACACTAATGATTTTGCCTTTTGAGGTGAGTTGTCGTACAAGCATTTGCTTTTGTGCATAATCACTTAGTGTTTCTCTGCCGCCAATAGCAGTAGTTACTGAGTAGCAGGATGAAACCTCTGTGAGGCTGTGCTGAAAAGGCCTGAACTGTAAATGGGCTTTCACAAATCCGGCCTCCCGTGGTGATGTATTCCAGTAGGATACTTGAACGGTTTCGCCGGGGTTCTTGGATCGGAGCAAAACATACCTGAAGGAAGGTTTTTCATCTTTAGATAATTGAATTTGATCTTCTAATCGTCTAAGGATACGCGAAATCTCGTTTAAGCGGGAACTGATAAAATCATTACTGATTCGGCTGAAATAAGCACTTTCATCTCGTATGGCTTCTGTTAGGCTTTTGAGTGCATTGCGGATATCGGCGCTACTGCTTTTGCTGATACGAGCAGCACGTATAATTGCTTCGCCCTCTTCTACCTTATTATCATAATGGGCAGACTGTAAGCGATATTTCATTCCGTTGCTACCTTCAATGCTGTGTATGTCTAGATAACTTCCATGGATAAGCAATGGAATAATATTGAGCCATTTTTCTGTTTTATGGTAAATTTTTTCCAGTTTACGATTGATTGCCGGAAATGCGTTTGCAACTATTTGTAAACGCTCTGTTACTTCTGGAGCAAAAGGTCGACCTAATTGAAAAGTGCCATATACGACATTAGGTGTGTGAATTTCTTGCTGCAGTTTTTCTGGAAGATTTTCTAGTAACGGATGTGGAGTTGTATTAGTACTTATAGGATCAGCCGATTCATCAATCGTGATAAACTGGTTGCGATAAATAGCTGCTGTTTCGCGCTGTAGTTTTAAAGAGTAATCGCTGTCTTTATTAAAAACATCTTTTAAAGTTGCTTCGTACTGAGTATTTTTATAATATCCCATATCAATAGGGGTAGGATTACCGTTAATCAGTAATTGTGTTTCACGTAAGGTGAAGTAAAAGTTGTGAGCTTCAGAATGACCTTTTAAATCAAAGAAAAACTGCAAGCCGGCAAGCGAGTTTACAGAGCCGTTAGTCTGCAATGCAAAATGAATTTCATGCGACATGAGATTATTCCCTTCATCGTGGATCAAGGTTTTCTTACCACTGTTGTCACATCTGTATAATTTCCCACCAATACGAATATGGCTCAGTTGTACATTGATTAATTTGGTCTCGCCTATAGGGGTAAAAGTAATATCGGCATCCTTTGCTACTTCATCAGCCCGACTTACTCTTACAGTTGTGCTAAAATTGGTTTCGCTTTTTAATATTGCTGTATCACCATTGGGGCGTGCAGTAAGAACACAGGAAGCAGGCTTCGCATTCAGTAGCGATTGCGGCAGCATTAAGGAAGAAAGCTCGTTAAGCAGATTATTCTGGATATCACGAATGCGATAGCCGATCTGTTCAATTTCTCCTGCTACCGCATCAAAAATTAGAATTAATAAGGGGTCAAAATTGGCTTCTATTTCATTTTCATCAAGATTCCATTGTTCAGCTGCTAGCCGAACTAATCTGTCTTTTATCTGCTCCCTGCTTTCTGTTTTCATGAATTGAATGATTTATATGCTGGTATAGTTTAATCTAGGTTATAGGGGCTGATAAAGAAACCTGTCATGAATGTAAAAGGCTCCATGCTTCTTTTTATTTTCCCTTTTATAACGATTTCAATTTTCTTTTTCTGTATTTCCATGCCATCCAAGAACGCATTTGATAATCGTACATTTACATCAACAGCAACCTCAGTAATTCTTTTTTCATATAAGCTTATTTGAGTCTTTAGACTGTTGATGATCATTTCCCTACGAACATCATTGGCAAGATGCGTATCATAGTCGCTTTCCCAGAAGTGCGATCCATACAAAGGGTCGTTTTTATTTTCGCCTTGCATGGTAGTGATAAGTAAATGAAGGTTTCTATATACTGAGTCCAATAAATTGCAAGATTGTAGTTTTTTATTTTCAAAAAACTGTTTAAAACGTATTGGCAATTTCAGATATGTAATATGGGCCATCTTACTTATAGTTTATATAGATGATCTTTACACAGTTACCGGAGGTTTCATCCCGAACAACTTTGAAAGATTCTATCTTTCTTTTCTTCTTGAGCATTAATACTCCTTTTTTCTCTTTAAGTTCGTTGCAAAGTGCTGCGAAAGTAGTGGCTTCATCATTCGCTACCACTTTGGTGCCTGCACCGTTACAAAGAATATTGTTGAAATCTTCGATGTCTTTCTTGCCGTCTATCACGCCTTGGATCATTGCTTTAATGGCTGGTTCAGGCAACTGGTCATACGTTTTTGCGGGCGGCTCAGGTTCTTGCTTGACTACTGGCATTTCTTTCGGTGTTTCTTTGGGAAGATCTTCAACTAACGGGGGCAATGGTTCTTGAGGTACTGGAGGAAGATCTGCTTTGGATACAGGCGGTAATGCAGCCCCTGTGCCGATGGTAGATAGTATATCATCTACCTGAATAATTTTTCTGTATACTTTGTCATCAATCTTTAATGCTACAGTATAATTTCCAGGCTTTGTAAAAATGAATTTTGCCTGACTGGTGATTTGCTTGGGTTCTGTAGGTAATTCTTCAATACTCCACTCGTAATTCGCTCCTGCTGCTGTGCTATTAAATACAACCTCATCACCTACGGTTACAATGTCTGCGGATATGATGGGGTTTACAGCAGGAATAGTATTGAGTGTAGATGTATTGCTTTGAATTATTCTGATGTTAAGGGACTGTATGCATTTGCCGTTGAGAATGGCTTTGATCAGATAATATCCTTCTTTTAGGTATGTGTGTGTAACTGTTGCACCCTTTTGAGAGGTTGACTGGTCGTCAAAATCCCAAGTTACTGATTGTTTTGTATCTCTTATGGATACTGTAAATGTGATTTGTTCGTTTACATAGAAAGTTTGGGTATTCTGAGCTTCAGGGTGTTTAATATTACTGGAGGTTATGATGCTGAAATCCTGACAGGGTACATAAGTGAATATTTTGTATGCAAGTAAACCTGCCGACAGCAATAGTGAGATGATAAAGCATATCCATACTTTATAGTCGAGTCCAGCCCATCTTTTAGAAATAGAACGGTGCATAACTTATGCTTTATTATGAATTATTGTCTTTGTCTTAATATCAGGTTTTGCATCTGTAACTGGTTATATGATTCTTGCCATTTTGCAAGAGAATTCTTCAATTCCTGTATTTGTAAATTATACATAGCTACTACCGAGTCTTTATTGCTAGCAGCACGCAAACCTCTTTTATCCGATTGTGCATCCGTTAATATTTTAATCACCTGCGTATATAAGCGCTTAGAAGTAATATCACTTTTGGAAACCATAGCATCCATTTCCTGAATCTTCTGTGTGATACGTCCGTCCAATAGTCCTGATTTTTGCGGATCCATATTCACCGATTCCAAAAGCTCCTGTGCTTCTGTCATGGCAGTAGTGAAATCGTCTCTAAAATGATTTTCTTTGCCTACAGCAGCCAATTGTTGTTGCAGTTTTTCATTTTCTGCATATGGGATTCTCATGCCAAAGAATACGGCAGTAACAATAACCAGTAAGGTTAAAATGAAAAACAATAAGAATCGAACAAAAGCTTTGGATCGTTCCTGAGCATTCAAGGGTTTCATGTTTAATTTTTTATAATCATTTCATTAATTCAAATATTATGATTGGCAGTCAGGCTAATACTAGCCGAAGAATCTTCTTCTCGGTTTGGGAGCTGTATTGCTCTCTGGTTCGCTGATGTATCCTTCTTTCACAAAAATGCCGGCCTCTTTTTTCTTGCCGATGAATTCAAGATTACTGAGCGTTGTAAATAATCTGCCTATTACTTTTGCAAACTGAATGATATTGATGATATTTTGATTTATGTCATTATGGTTATATTTCATGCTGGCCATTTGAGTCAGTAGTGCTTCCAGTTCTCCTTGTTTGAGTTCGCTCCATTCACTCAGATAATTCATTAGCTCTTCTTTACCGGAGCCAATACGCAGGTCTATAGTATTTTTTAGTACTCTGGCGAGCCCTACAATGTCACTAATCATTTTAACTGGTGATTCATAGAGATAAAACCACCGAAAATCAGTTATCGCTTTGCCTAGATACAGAGATAGACGGTCGCAACAAAACTGAGCTAGCTCGGATAGTTCATTTTGCTGACTCTTGCGGTATATTTTCTGAACGATTTGTGAACAGGCTTGCTCTAGATTCGATAAAAACACATCCAACTCTGCATGTAGTTGTATTAGATCCTGTAAAGCATTTGTACTAATACAGGGAGGAATATATTCTTCATCATTTCTTAATCCGCTTCCCGTGGGTATGAGTTTTCCTATAATTAATGCATAAGGGTTATATGCATATTGATGGAACTCATGATCTGATACAAGCTGCACGTTATATACCGGCTTTACATAAGGATGCCTAGGTGGATTTTCTGTGGGGTCAATTGTGCCATATGGAATGCGTTCGTAGGGCTGAACCGTTAATGCAACCCACCAGGTGTCACTTGTCGTAGAAGGCAGCGTTAACGAAAAAGATAGAACACTTTCTCCCTGTTCGCTAGAAGGGGAGGGAGCAATGCTGATATATACACCGCCTTTAGTGATTGCCTTGCAGGAAATGATACTTACTCTGGCGGTGTTCTGGTTGTCAACGGCTATTTCAACGTTAAAGTTGTCTTCATCGGGGAGTAAGCCATATCGTACGGGCGAGAGGGTCGATGATATCAGGTTGTGCATTGTAGCGGTATGAGCATTGTCCTGTGCAATGAACAGGTCCTTATTCAGCTTCATACCGTCGGTCCAGTTAATATGTGGATAATCTTTTCTCATTTCCATATTTGCTTAGTTATGTATTATGGCACTCTCTCGCAGATAATAACTGCGTTTTCTTTTATTTTATTATATTTTATGCTAAGCTCCGGATTCAGGATTCGGGAGCGGTTGTACCATTTGGGTTTAGTGCGAAAAGTCCACTCATGCGCCTCTCCCTCTGTTTCATATGATATAGGTTTTTCGCTCTGGATTTCGTTATAATCATTGATAAAGTGATAAAAAAGTTCCCCTAGTGGCATATTCTCTGGAGCTTTTACGGTAAAATAGGTCCGTTGTAGATCTGATACTTTCTTAGGTATCTCCAAGCCGATTACGTATAAACGTTCATTTTCATCCTCTTCGGGTAGTTCTATGGGTTGGTGTAATGGGTATCGCCAAAAATTATATACCGGTTGTGGGATAGCGAAGGCCGCATCAAAAGTGTGTAGTAATAAAAAGGGAACCAGTAAAAAAAGAAGACATAACAACATGGGAAAGTACATGAAGTTTTTGTCTTTTAGAAAATATTGCAATGAGGAGAAAATGGCTACCGTTAGTAGTATTATTGAGATATGAAACAATAGTTCCGCAAAAAACTGCTTGGTGCGATTATCGTGTCGTACTTTAAAATATTTTTTATGAACCATCAATACGATGACGATGCCAAAGAGTAAGAATGTTGTAGATAAAATCCAAAAGGAGATAAACTGATTTTGGGTAAGGTAGGTAGAGGCGAATGCTACTCCGGAAGCGATTGCTGATGATACAAAATTGAAAATCCACGGTTTTTTCCCGTAATTGCCAAAGCTGCTGCTCAGTGGTTTAATTAGTGTCATCACTACCACCGAGGAGGCTAAAAATGCTCCGGCAAAAATCAGAAAAAATTTCAAAGCCATATTATCCGTTTTTTTAGGGGATTATAGATAACAACCTACTCCCAATACATTACTATAAGTTTCTTCCAAGGATTGATTCGCTGGTAAAAAGTCGAATCTTAACTCTACATCCAGAGGAATAAAAATCTCGGTGAAGCGATTCAGGATATTATACATTGCCATGTCCGGTGCAAATGCTTCCAGTTCCGAATGAAGAATGTCGTTGATTGTGCAATTCCAGATCACCTGCACCTCTCTGCATGACGCACCAATTACTGTATCCACTCCCAACCGCATATCGATTAATCTGCGTGTATCGGTAAAAACTTCTGTTTGTATTTGCTCATTTACTGTTATACACACAGGTTTGCCTAGTAAATAACTAAGCGCAGCTTCAGTATTTTCTCTGTCTCCCTTAATTAAGGAGGCGTATGGCATTAAACGCAATAAGCGCGCAGCTGGCGCTGTGGGAAGGTTTTCGCTAATGTTCCAAAACTCATAAAAAGAACTATTGAGTTTTCCATTTTGCAAATCACGTAAAATATTGCGTTCGGCATTTTCTGCCATTGCCTTATACAAAAACAGCATTTGCTCTAAGGGTGCGAAAAATTTGCGCGCAAATTTTTCTTCTTCTTTATACTGTTTATGTTCTTCTACCGCTCCCTCTACGCTATTTACTCTACTAGAACCTTTTGTCTGATGAAATAATCCTTCGGGAAGTACATCATACAACCCATCTCTATTTAGGCTAATCAGCGCCTTTGATTTATTGTCACATTCGTCAATCTCTACCATTTCAACATCCTGGCTGTAACGTCTTTTGAAACTGCCATTATGCTGTACCTTAATTTGCTCTGTATCTAATCCGGCCTCAAGCAGGGAAACAAACAATGTTTCTGCAGTAAATGGAGGGTTGGTTATCAGATTATTTGAGCTATTTTTCATCGCTTTTTGAAAGAGATTTTTTCAGTACTTCTTTCATGTTTTAGTTTGATTTCAAAATTATACTAAACTGTGCAGCCCTTCCATCACTATTTTTAGTGATGGAGGAAAGGTTGCGGATGGTCTAAATTTACATCATCAATTAGGGTACTTCGAAAATGAAAGTTGTAGGCCCGTATTCACTTGAGAAAATGTTTACCGCTCCTACTTCCGCTGTATCCTTGGAAGTATATAAAAATAAAAGCATATGCCTGAAAGTACTTTATTTACCAATGTTGAAGTTGTTATTCAGGATTATAATGAGGATAGGCCAATTGTATTCTCTTCATTGCAGTTGCATGAAGAGTTGCTAAATGTAAATCATTTTAGTTTTTCATTGCAACCTGCAATTTCTGAAGATATTCTTAGTAGTGTTATTGATTTTAAGAGAAGGGTTCTTGGGAAGGATGTTGTCATTACTTTTAAGGATGTAGATGGAAACAATAATCATACATTTAAAGGAATTGTGTGTGAGGTAAACTCTACCATGATTGATGAACAATATCACGAGTTTCAAATTTCGGGGAAAGGTATTTTTTGTAAGGTGGATGAGTTAAAAGTATGTAAGTCTTATTATAAGCAGACGCTTTCTGATATTATTGATAAGGCCTTCAAACATTCTGATCTTAAAAATAGCATCGAAAAAGATCCCTCTACTACCAAAGAATTGCATTATATTGTTCAGTATCATCAAACCCTTTTTGAGTTTTTGTGTTATTTGGCCATTCGTTTCGGGGAATGGATGTACTATGATGGAGAGCATTTGAAATTTGGAAAACGTTCCGAAGATGAGATCGTGGAGCTAACATTGCCTGGCGATATTTCCAATCTGGATCTTCGCGCACAATTGGTGCGTAGTCCTAAGGGGATGGTTACTACTGATATATTCAGGAGCGAAGTAATAGAGGTAAATACAAGAGAAACCGCTCCTGATAATCCTATCTTCCAGGCTTCGGAGGAGGCAGGTTCTAGAGCTATCGAGGAAGAACCAGGTAGCCTGTATGTTCCATCAGGATTTAATCAGGATGTTGTTTCAGATAAATTAAGGCTGGAGCAGCAAGCTATCATTGCATCTGCAGTAGAAATTACGGGGCGCACCCGAAATAGTAAATTACGTGTCGGGGGAACTATTAAAATAAAGGAAAACTCATCTGCGGAAGGCAAAGATTATATTATTATTCGCATTACGCATTCCTCTGGTAATCCTGCTAATTATTCAAATTCATTTACGGCTGTTCCGGCCGAAGTTCCGGTACCGCCTTATACGAATCCCTTGATCATAACTAGGGCTACACCTCAACCTGCTATTGTTACCGATAACGAAGATGATGCTGGATTAGCGCGTGTCAAAGTTAGATTCCCGTGGATGGGATCGGAGGAAAAAAGTCCTTGGATAAGCATGTTGGTGCCTCATGCCGGCAGGGATAGAGGGTTCCGTTTTTTGCCTGAAGTAGATGATGAGGTAATGGTGTCTTTTTGGGATAATAATGTAGAGCTGCCTTTCGTGAGTGGTGCAGTTTACACGCAAAGAAATCTTCCGGGACTTGCAGAAGTAGGTAATCACGTTAAACGTATTGGTTCGCGCAGCGGAAGACGGCTAGATATAAATGATGATGAAGGTGTGCTTGTTATAGCTGACAGCTTCAATCAATCACCTAAAAACGTCGTCAGTCTAGTGCTGAATGATAACGAACAAAAGGCAGCAATACAATCAACGCAGGATTCAGATAATTACAGTGTTATTATTCTTCATAATGGAGAGGATTTGAGTTTAGGCCTTAGATCGGGAGGGCAGATGGTTGCAGAATTTCGCTTATTTAAAGATGGTCCCAAAATAGAAATGAAGTCAAAGGGTGATATTAATATTCAGGCAGATGGGGATGTAAACATAAGGGCCGGAGGTAAGGTCGATGTTAAGGCTAGTGGCGAGATGAATCTTGAAGCACAGCAGGAACTACAAGTGTCTTCTACTCTTGGAGATTGTAAAGTGCAAGCAATGAACGTTGAGCTTAAAGGTGATATTTCTTTTAAAGCAGAAGGCCAGATTACTGAAGTAAAAGGAGTGCAGACTTCTATTCAGGGGAATGCGACAACAGCTGTAAAAGGAGCATTAGTTCTGATTAATTAATGAAGGATGAAGTATTTATGTTACGATACAGCGTTAAACGGTACCTACACATTGGTGCAACTGCTAAGAAATTATACACAATATATTTCACTATTTGCAGAAACTGAGGATGAAACTATCTGGGATGCGGCTCCTTATCTTTTTGTAGTGGAAGATAACTGTTTCGAATTAAAGCAGGATCCTTTCGTAAAGCTTGATCATTCGATATTATTGGAAACTCAAGAACCTTTGATAGAGGTATGTCGATTTCTTCAATACTATATTTATCAGTGGCCCGGGTCGGATAGATCCTTTTTCAGAGTATGGGATGCGCGAGTGTTATTACGCAATCTGCCGCAGTGGGAAGAAAAGAAAAGACAGCAGTTTTTTGAGTTTTTTTCTTGCTTTTATACCGAAAGTGAGCAACTTGAATATTTTCTTAAATGGCAAGCTGGAAAATTTTATGTGCCCACCGCTATGCAAGTTTTGCAATCGGAGGTATTGCCGCCGATAGTATTGTCGCAACAGAATGCTAATAATGTCGTAACAATAAATACGCCGGCATCCGCTTCTTCATTAGCGCAAAAACCGGAGGAATCGGAACAATCAGAGCAAAAGGAATCGGAAAAGCCGCCTGTAAGAAAAAGAAGATTTTTTATAGAATAAAAATATTATGGGACAGCCAGCAGCAAGAGTAGGAGATATGCATGTATGCCCTGTGGTAAATGGGGTAGTACCACATGTGGGCGGACCCGTACTGCCTGCCGGTGTGCCCACTGTACTGATTCAGGGTTTGCCCGCCGCAACGATGGGAACTATGTGTGCCTGTACAGGGCCTCCCGATGTAATTATACGCGGTAGTGGCACCGTGCTCATTGGAGGTATGCCTGCTGCCAGAATGGGGGATACTACAGCTCATGGGGGTACCATTGTACAAGGGTGTTTTACGGTATTGATAGGTGATACCGGTTCCGGAGGAGGAGGCGGTGGTGGAGCTGCTGCTCCCGGAGCTTTCGATCCTTCCACTGTGGGTAAAATGGGAGCACAGCAGGCACAGAAGGTAGCTAACTCTCAATCGCTGCAGAAAGCAGCAGAAGACGGTAGCGACAATGCGGCTAGGACAAAGAGAGAAGATTTCTCAGCGAAATTTTCCCTTGTCGACGAAGCAAATAGACCTATGGAGGGGGTGCGATATGAAATTGAAACTCCTGATGGGCAGATACATGAAGGCAAGACAAATAGCAATGGAGAAACGGAAACGATATCGGGATATACAAAGGCCGATTGTAGAGTGCGTTTTAAACGATAGGAAGGCTGTTTGTAACACAATGTCATGCTATTTAAGCTTTGTTAAAATACAAATATTCGAATGAGCGGCACACAAACAGAACAGACATATCAGATTAATGAAAAAAAGCAGATGCTGGTATTTGTCCGCTATATGCCGGCCGGTATAGTGGGGGCTGATGCTATGCTTGGAGGTGTGACCTCAAAGGTGGACAGTGTCGCTTCTGCAGTGGAAAATGCCGCATCTTCCATCTCAGGTGTTAATTTGTTTTTTAAAGAAGAAGAGGAGCCGGAAAAAAAGGTGGATAAGGAGTATAATTATTTTCAGGATTACAGCGAGTGGGATAAGTATATTAAAAAGATGAAAGAGGAGCTGGCCAATAAATTGAATACGGATAACGAGGTGGTGCTCTTTGAGTTTGATGCCGATGATGCCGAAGGTCGGAAGAAGGAAGGAAAGAAATTGTGCAATGAAATAAAGAGCAAGATAAGCGCTTGGAAGGATTATACCGCCTGTTTTCATTTCGTAGGACTAGGACAAGGCGGCAATGTAGCCAATGAGTGTATTAAGGAGTTGTGTAAGGAGGCCGATTTCAAGAAAAAATGGTGGGTGCAATCTGTGATTTATATCGCTACACCATTGTATAAGCAGTCCCATGTATTTGATAGGGAGGCAGCTTTAAGGGGTAAAGGGAAAATTTATTCATTCGGAAATGCTTACGATCTTACTCATTACGCTATCTCATATTTTGAACCTAACGATAAACTATTAAAGGTCATTGCCGAATGCAACAGTAATCTTCTTTCAGTGTTTACAGGAAAAATAAAAACACAGCTGGTTGCAACCTTGGGCAGACTGTTGAGTATTGATGGGTTTGGTACTGGACATGATAATAAGGGAAATATTGATAAACTTAAGCAATGTAAAGATGATATTAAATCTCTGATTAGTGAATGTATAGAGGCCGTTAAGACAGTAGTGAATGCATTTCCCGGTTTAGTGAAACCTCCGGATTTACCTAAGTTTGGAGAGATGCTCAATGGAATGGATCAGATTCCTTCCAAAAGTGTACAACGCTTAGAAGCCTTTATTGATGAATTGAAAAATGTTCGGGAAGGGACTTCGTTAGATACATCGAGGATTAATATTGCTAAACTGTTCAACTTCCTTTGTCCACTGGTAGATCATTTAACCTCGATGTTAAGCCTGTTTAGATTCGATAGCGAAACCACAGCTCAGTTGTTTGATAAAATTGTAGAAAGAGCAGGAGTAAAGAAAATTTTGCAACCTGCAGATGTGCAAATTAAAACTTTGCCTGTAGATTCTTATATAGAAAAAGTAATTGAAAGAGCAAAAGAAATTGAACGCAAGCAGAAAGAATCCCAACAATCACAATCCCCGGATGCTATAGCTTCATCTGCAGAAAAAATATTTTATGATCAAGCCAGTGTGATGATTAGCACTTGTAAGGATAATATAGCAGCTGCTACGAAGGAGGGGGATCTCGATTTGAATAATAAGAATGTAACTCCTGAAATTCGACAAAAAGTGGCTGATGTTATTACTGCCATGCTGCTTCCTATGATGCCCTCGAAGGAAAAATTTTATGCAACATTGCTACAGTACATTCCTTTGGGAGGGGCACAGAGCTTTTTGGATAAAATCAGTGCCGACGCGGCTTTTAATCCATTAAAGAGTTTGATGGGACGTATCAAAGGGAATTTCGATTTTGATGAGGGTACCGAAGAAGAGCCTGGTCTAAAGAAGTCTTTAAGCAGATTTAATGAAGAACTAAATCGTGTGAAAGGGTATCTGAATAAAAATAATTATCCCATTCACAAGGATGCCAATAGTCTTTATTTTATTTATAACGGGCATAACATTATGCTAAAAAAGCCTTATGGAGAGATACTGTATACGATTGATAAGGAGACCGGTTATTTGGACTATATGGAAAGCATCGGCTATACGAATTTTTATAATCTAGAAAAAAACGAATATCAGGGCAGCGCAACCCAAAAGGATGATGTGCAGCCGGTACAACAACTAGAAGAAAAAGAAACAGCAGCATAAGAGTATAGAAACGTTAAGTTATGGAAGACATTAGCATAGCTAGGGGCCTATCAGAAATTATATGTTTTGCAAGAAATGATGAAGTGGTATTCGGTCACATTGTATTCTGCTGGACGGTAGTAGATCCCCAGCCCAATGCGTTGCGGCATATAATGCACTATCGCTATGGTAATGGGGCAGTCTATGAAGAAGATGTGAGAGCTCTGTTTTTAGCCAATCCTCGTATACAGGAGCGTATTTTTTCGATGATTAACGCACAGTTAAGAGCAAATCCACGCTGGGACGCAGGAAGCATTATCGGTCGTGGAGTAGATGATGGGGTGGAACCACCTATCCGTCAAAGGGATTATGACTCTACAGACTGGTTGAATTCTAACGGCAATATTGATGAGGTGCATTGGCGTTTAATTGATGATTATAATCCTTTCGACAATCGTGAAACCGATGAGAGGGATTACTATCTGCGCGCAGTACGCCGTCCACGTACAGTAAGGGTGCAAATAACAATTCGGGATCCTTATACCTGGCATCCTCATGAGCAAAGGCCCACACAGTGTATTCATCAGGCTATGGAGCGATTGAAGGCTTATGGCGCCGCAGATTACCTGACAGAAGGGTCAGCTATATTAACTATGCCTGTAAATTATGACTAAATGAATATCCATGGAACCAGAAATACATAGAAATAAAACCGCAGCGGAGACTATTAATGAAATGCCTGCAAACAGAACACTTTTTGTAGAAAAGTTTACTCATGAGTCTCCAGTAAGACCTGAAATCGTCCATGGGTTGAGAACGATTCAGGAGGTTTTCGCTCATTACCGCCCGAAAGTTGAGGTAAGACTGCAAACACATTCGGGTATGGACAAGTCTGAGGTTTTAAAATTTAATGCCATAGAGGACTTTGATATTGAGGGTGTCATCAGGCAAAGTAAAACATTGAGACAATTAAAGATAAGGAGGGAGGAATATATGAAACTGGCTCATTTAATTGGAGCTGATGAGAAATTGAGGGGTGTATTGAAAAACTCTGAAGCAAAGCAGGGATTACTGCAATGCATAAAAACAGCTATTAAAGAACTTCAAAATAATCAATAACTATGGCTATAACTGGTAAATTGCTTTTAGGCTCAACTGATAGTGGCGAGAAGTGGCGCGTCGTACACATGGATTATAGTTTTTTTCAGCCGATAGATGCTTACGGATATCCTAGTGGATCCCCAGATGGCGGCATCATCAACTTTGTTGTGGAGTCTTCTTCTAACGACATTCAGCTTATACATTGGATGCTATCGAGAAAAAATATATCTGATGGTGTGGCTATGTTTTATGATCGCAACGGGCGTGTAATACGAAAAGTAGCTTTTAAGGGTGCGTTTTGTGTGTATTATAAAGAGATTTTTGATGCTTTTGACGATAATTTTATGAGAATAGAGTTCAGAGTATCCTGCAGAGAAATAATGATTGACGACGGTGGATTTGAAACATCGTTAGTAAAGTCTTGGCCCGGTTCGGAATCATCTTCGTCATCATCCGCTTCAACTTCATCTTCCTCGCTGCAAAGCAGTCATATACCATCCAGCCCATCAGAAGGTATCGGATCTTTTAACCCGAATGATTAGTAATGAATAAGGAAATGAGTGAATCATTACAAACATATTCTGAAAATGCAGTTCCTCCGAATTTGGTGAATCAAGACCCGACCACCGTGTTCTTTCATGAACTTCTGAAGTCTATAGGAGGGATCCATTATCTCGAGCAACTGATACCCGGAATAGCTAATCTAGATCCCAGCCGACCGGCACGTAAGGATATTTTTCTGAATGATGATTCCTTGAAAGAATCCCGAGCTGATTTGTTAGCTCAACTCGAAGTATGGGAAGAAGTACTGTCTTCCGAAAACTATCAACAAGCATATTGTATTGAAAAAGCAGCTGAGCAGGAAATATTATTGTATCAAAATCTTTATAAGGTCTTCGATGAACTTCGACCGCTTGAGAGGTCCTATAGTAATCTGTCCTTATTCTTTAAAAATGCCGGTAAGGAACAAATAGCTAATATTTCCTTCATTAATTGCGAACCACAACACATTAGGGAACCCGATTTTACACATTTCGCAGATAGTATAGCAGAGGAGTTAAAGATGCATTACGACAGGGTTGACTTAAGTAATAACTATAGTCTATTGGTGTTGCCCGGTTACCTAGGGCCTGATTCGGTTGTGGAAAAATGGGCTAAAGTGGCTTATGAGAATAAAGTACTAATCATTACTGATTTTGAAAATTTGGAAGATGCAGATGATGTGATGGAGGTATTCAATATGTCGGGGCATGCCAGTGGCGATGTGCATAAATCAGCTGTAATGATGTGTTGTAACTGGCTGGTAGCTCGAAGAATATATCATGAAATAGGCGAGAAAGATCCACTATATGTTCCTCCGTCAGGAGCTATTGCCGGTAAAATGTATGATTTGTTAATGAGCCAGCCTGCTGCGGGTCCTAAGTTTGGAGTTGTAGAAGGAGTAGAAGGAGTAAAGTTTCCGCTTAAAAAAAGTGAGGCGGCTGTATTGGAGCGTATGCATCTTGTACCCATGATGCAACAATTTGGAAAAGTAATAGCTTGTTCTTCCAAAACATTGTTTAATGGAAATAATTTGGGTTTGCAGGTATATTCTGTAGTACGGGTGTTTGATTATGTAACAAAAGTTCTGATGGATTTTTTGAATCGGAGAGCTTTTGAGAATTTCAATGCTAATATTCGTAAAGAATTAATGGGGCAGATTGTGAAATTTTTGGATAGTATATCAGGAAATGGAAAGTTGGTTGAAAATTTTAGTATTAATAGGTTTGAGCAAGATACCATGCAGCGCGATAAAATTCATCTTGACATTCATATCAAACCCTATTTCCCGGCTAAAAATTTTGTTATTAAGATGGAAGGACAGCAGGAGACTGATGGTACCAATTGGAGTACCGTTTATGACAGCTGAATGATTCAAAAACTAAATATGAGACAATGAAGCATTATCTTTTAATACTGTTTATATCTATATCTATTGCAGGATATGCGCAGAACATAAACGGTGAGAAAATCATTGTAGGAAAGGAGAGCATTACTATTATCAACTTTCCCGACAAGGTGTTGAATATAAGTTTTGCCGATGATAAGGCCTACGAATATTATATACCGAAGCGTCGCGAAGAAAAATCGATTTCTATTCAGTTTAATAAAGAACATGAAACTGCGCCTAATACTTCGATGATTGTAAACGAAGGGGGCCGTAGTCATATGTTTCGTATTGTATTTGATCCTACTTATAATATTAATGATGATAGTAGACCCCCTTTATGGTATGATCATTCCAATCTGAAAGAGTTGCGCGCTTTTGTACAAAAGCAAAAGCAGATGATGGCCAAAGGCAGTGATGAAACTGAGATGGATAAGGAGCAAGAATCGGATCGTAAAAAAGAAATTGAAGCCAAGAAAGCGGAAATGGTGCGTGCTCAACAGGAAAAGGAAAAAGAGGCCGAAGAACGCAAGAGGAAAGTGGAAGAAGAACGAAGAAAGGAAGAGGAGCGTCAAAAACAAGAGGCAGAAGCTTTAGCCAAGGCTAAAAGGGAGGCCGAGGAAAAAGAAAAACAGTTTTTATTAGCTAAACAAAAAGAAGAAGAAAGTAGAAAGGCTGCAGAGGAAGAAAAGCAGCGTAAGGCGGCAGAAGAACTTGCCAAAAAAGAAGCAGAAAGAAAAGCAGCTCAGGAACGTCTTACGCAGCTTGAAGAGGAGCGTAAGCGTAAGGAAGCCGAAAAAGCTTACTCAGAAGTGGGGCTGTGGCAGCGCTACGGTAAATTTGGAATTGATGTATACAATTATCCGCCGGGGCAGATGGCTATGGTAAATACGGATTTCTTTATTGCTGCTGATACGCTGTACCACTTTAGAAATGCTGATTCCTTAATTAATACTGATATTCCCGATAAATTGGATATAGCCGCCGATAATCTAATCAATAAGGGTGTGAGCATTACGTTAGAGAATATTGTATTCAAAGAAATTTATACCTACTATAAATTAAAGGTCGTAAATAATACAGATGAGGATTTTCTGTTGGGAAAGACATATATGTACTGGTACGATGCAAACAATCAGGCCAAGATGCTCATTAAATGTAGCTATCTCACCTATATTAATTTCTTTCCTATTATACGTCCTGGTAACACACAGTATCTTGTTTTTGCTACCCGGTCGCCCAATGTGGTTCCTGATGAGAGTCTGGTATTATTTATTGAAGACCGACGTAAGGAAAAAGGAAGTGCCACTATAGTTATTTCAGGCAATGTTTATACAACAGAGCAGGCAAAAGTAGAAAGCAAAGCAAGCGGTAAGGATACCGATGCGTCGTTAGATGTTAAAGAGGATGTTGATAAAAGTCCATCATCAGGAACTAAAAAGAAAAAAGGGCGTAAGCATAAATAGACTACGCAGGCAATGAAACGGTTGTTCTACATATGTGTTATTGGAATTGCATTAATAGGAGGAGCAGCACAAGGTCAGCATATTATTACTTTCTGTGGAGAGCCAGTTCCTATTGATCAGGATTTTGTAAGGGATAAGCTCATCAATGTTATCAAAAAACAGGTACGGGTGGTAAATATGCCCTCCTTGAGGCAGCGGGCTAATATTTACTTACCGCTGGTGGAGCGGTATTTAATAGCTTATGGGCTTCCAACTGATTTAAAATATCTGCCCATCGTGGAGAGTGGTTTTTTGACCAAGGCAGAATCGGGAGTAGGGGCAAAAGGTATTTGGCAGATTATGCCGGCAACAGCCCGGGGATATGGTATGCAGGTGAGTGCAGCAGTGGATGAGCGGGAAAATTTTGATAAAGCTACACGGGTAGCTTGTCAATTAATACGTGATAATTATCTGAATTTAAGAAAACTTGCCGGAACGGTAAATTGGCCCCTGGCAATTGCCGCTTATAATTTTGGTATTGGGAATATTCTGGATGCAGTAAGAAAGCAAGGCAGTAATTATTTCACTATGAAGCTAAATCCCGAGACTGCTTTATATGTGTATAAGATTATTGCCGTAAAGGAATTGTTTGAGTATCCGGAGTTGTACAATTCAAAGTTTGGATACAATATATTCAGCAGTGCCGAGGTTGCAGGAAAGGCGCCGCAAGAGGAAGCGGATGATAGTGTAGATCCAGATATGATTAACGCTATCGAGAAGCAGATTGCAAAAAATAAGGATAAAAAAGCACCCGTCGTTAAGGAAGAGCAGTATGTGTTAGCGCATATTGAGGGGAAAATGAAAAACTTCAGAGACGGGGATATGGTTACCATTGTACTGGATGAAGATCTCGAGACTACAAATTATGGCTTGTCTTTTAAAGGATATTCGTTCGGTGTGCAAGGATGGATTATTGATGATAGAGTATATTTTAAGTTAGGGTACGGACATGACGTTACGCTGCTTGATTTGGATAAACAAAAAGGTGTATTACTGACAGACCTGCTCTCTAAGAAACGTATTAATGTACTGCTTAAGAATATTGTTTATGAAAAGTAATTACTGAATAGGAATGATGTTTTTTTTCTCATTCTTCTTTAGTTTATCCGGAAGTGAGGCTAGTATTTCTTTTTTCAGTACTTCAATAAGTTTTTTCTTTACAAAATTCCCGTAAACAATCAGGCTTACCTCTCGTACTGGTGCAGGTTTTTTAAAATGACGCACAGCCTTCAGTTCGTTTTTAGGCATATGCAATGTTACCAGCTCAGGAATGATAGTAACACCGTCATTCACCTCCACCATTCGCTTCAGTGTTTCTATGCTACCCGCTTCATACTCGAAATTGTTAAACTCGCTATTCTGTTTTTGCAGCTCGCATAGGGAAATGATTTGCGAGCGAAAACAATGACTCTCTTCCAGTAACCATAATTTACTGGGGTCGATGTCTTTGGGCAGTAGATATTGTTTATGATATAGATGATTCTTTTTGGACGTATATACCATCAGTTCTTCATAGAAAAGAATATGTTCGGTAATGCCCGCTTCGTTCACAGGAGTGACCAATAGTCCGACATCTATTTTACCTTCTTTAAGCATGTTGATGATGACTTCCGTAGTCTGTTCTTGTACTATCAGCTTTACGTTCGGATATTTTTTTGTAAAGGAGGGAATAAAAAGCGGTAGCAGGTAAGGCGCTAGTGTAGGAATCACCCCTACACGTAATTGCCCGCGCATCTTGCCTTTCAGTGACTGTACATAAAAGGATAGTTCATTTGCCGCAACGATAATGTTGCGTGCATGCTCAATAATTTCTTTTCCCGCTGTAGTGGGTACAATGGGTTGTTTTCGGCGATCGAATATTTTGGTTTCAAATTCTTCTTCTAGCTTCTGTATCTGCATGCTCAGGGTGGGTTGTGTCACAAAACAAGCTTCAGCAGCCTTCATAAAATTCCGATGCTGATCTACAGCTAACAGATATTCTAGTTGTTGTAAGGTCATATATTATAAATATTATCTATTTTTTTGTAAAACTTATAGAGCAAATTTATGTTTAATTATTGTATCCTATATGATGAAGACAGGAGTCGGGAATTAAAGCACTTGTAGTTTTAAAAACCGGAATTGTAATTCATGATTTTTGTGTATTTTAAGTATTAGAAATTTCTGTACGTTTGACCTATGGTAAGAGAAATACTCGAAACAAAACGAAAAGCACTTAAAATCAATCTGGACCCTTTGATTTACGGAACCTTTGCTGAGATCGGTGCCGGGCAGGAAGTGGCTCGTAATTTCTTTACAGCCGGTGCGGCATCCGGTACGGTGGCTAAAACAATGTCGGCTTATGATATGGCTTTCAGCAATGCGATTTATGGTGCAGAAGAGAATGGGCGTTACGTAAGTCGTTCTCGCCTGAAAAAGATGTTGGAACATGAATATGATTTGCTCACTGAGCGACTGCGTGGTGAAAAATACGAGGGTAAAACATTCTTTGCCTTTGCCGATACTGTGGCCACGCTAAACTATAGTAAGACCAATGAAGCTCATGGATGGATCGGCTTGCGTTTTCAACTGACTCCAGGTGGGGAGTACAATGATATTATTTTTCACGTGAGACTGTTGGATAGCGACTCCAGTATTCAGCAAAATGTACTAGGCATTTTAGGTGTAAATCTGGTGTACGCGGCGTATTATTACAATCATGATGTGCAATTATTGGTAGAATCGCTGGCAGACAATCTATCCTTTGGCTCGGTTGAGATAGATATGATTAGTTTGAGAGGTCCGGCTTTCAAACATACTAATGATAGACTCGTAAATCTTTATCTTATCGAAAAGGGATTTTCCAGTGCCGCCATTTTTGATCCTAACGGAAATGTAACGCAGGCAAAAGATCTGCTTTACAAAAAGGATATAATGATTTTACGTACCAAGTATTTGCAGAAATCTATTCCTAACTTCGATTTGTTTAATAGGGCGGTGGAGCAGTTTAAGGCCTCGGAAAATGTGGATGACCGCAATTTGGTAGTATTGATCGAGGTATTGATGAGCAATCCACTACAAGATGATAATGCCGAGCGGCAGGAAGGGTTGGAGGTGTTCGCACGCAGGGCGGAGGAGTTGTGCGCTACCGGTAATAATGTAATCGTTACCAACTTTAAGCGCAATAATAAACTGGCACAATATCTTGCCCGGTGCAAACCTCGTAGTGTTGGTATTTCTACAAATATTTCTAATCTCTGCACCATCTTTAATTCGGAAAAATACGGTCCCAATTATGCTCACGAGTTGCTGGCATATATCAGCGATCTCTTTAGCAGAAATGTAAAACTATATGCGTATCCCTATCTAAGAAAGAAAACCAATGAGGTGGTGACTTTAAAGAATATGCCTGTATCACCAGACGTAAGGCCGCTATTTGATTTTTTAGTACTCAATAAGTACATACAGGATATCGTAAATTACGATGTAAAGGATGTGAAAGCGGTGTAGATGCTAGAAAGCTACCGACATGAAAAATTGCTATATTGATAAAAAAATTAGTAAATTGCACTAAAAATATTAGCCATGTCGGTAGCTAACAAGAATCTTAAGTATTTAAGAAAGCTTCGCGGTTGGACTCAGGACGAGTTCGCAAAAAAGCTTAACATCAAGCGTTCTCTTCTTGGAGCTTATGAAGAGGAACGCGCTGAGCCTAGGATTGAAGTATTGGAGGCAGTGTGCGATATGTTCAGGCTCACCCTAGACGATATGCTCAGAAAAGATTTAAGTGCGGAGTCTAGTAGCAATAACTATCTGGCCAAACGTCGTGCGTTGAAGTTAGCACCGGTGGTAACCCAGATCCCCTTTGTGCCCGTTAAGGCTGCAGCCGGATATCTGGCAGGTTATGCCGATCATGAATTTATTGATGAATTGAATACGTTCACCCTACCTATGGTTACCGGAGGTAACTATCGTGCATTCGAAATATCCGGCGATTCTATGCTGCCTACTCCAAGCGGATCCGTTATTGTGGGAGAAAAGGTTGAATCCCTCGACATGATCAAAAATAATACGGCTTGTATTATTGTGTCGCGAAATGAAGGTATTGTGTACAAACGTATTCAGAAGAATTCCAAGACAAAAAATAAACTCACGCTGATTAGCGACAATCCCGCCTATAAACCATACACAGTTAATGTGGAAGAGATTCTTGAGATATGGGAAGCCCAATATATTATAACCAAAACCAACGCCGCCCATCATTGGGATGTTGGCCAGCTAGTTAATATGGTGGCTAATTTGCAACAGCAGGTAGAGGGGATGCGTAAGCGTTTAAGCTGATTTTCAAATAAATAAGTAAATAGTGGGTTTAAATAAAATATTGTATATTTATTTTTTGCTATTATTATGAAACACCTAAGAAGCTAAAGCTACTTGCTTATTATATATGAGAGCCGCCACCATGCGGCTTTCATTTTTTAAAAAGTTTGCCATTTATCAATTTTATTGCTTGTTCATTGGGAAATACTTAGAAAGCGGATAATTTTATCCAAAAGAAATCACCTATGACAAGAATCGGCATGTTATTATCCATGCTGTTGATATGGCAACTTGCAAGTGCTCAACAGCGCCTTACAGAAGCAGATTATCGAAGAGCGGAGCAATTCCTAAGTTCTAAAATAGCTGCATATGTAGATTGGTATCATCCGTATCCTTCCTGGTTAGAGGATGATAAATTTAGATATCGTGCAGGAAATAAAACTTATCTGGTAGATCCGCAAAAGAAAACCAAAATTGAAATTACAGAGGCACGTTCCGAAACACAAGCGCCTTTTGCGCGTAGAAGAAATAGCAATACCGTAGTGTCTCCTGATGGCAAAAAGGAAGTATTTATTAGAGACTGGAATTTGTGGCTGCGTGATATAGCTACAAAGCAGGAAAAACAACTCACTTTTGATGGTGAAGAAAACTATGGTTATGCTACTGACAATGCCGGTTGGCGGCATAGTGATGCGCCTATAGTAAGCTGGTCGCCCGATTCGAAAAAAATTATTACCTACCAGCAGGATCAGCGCAATGTAAATGATATGTATTTAGTAACTACCAATGTGGGGGCTCCCAAGTTGCAGAAGTGGAAATATCCCTTACCAGGAGATAAGCATATCATCATGATGAGAAGAGTAATCATTGATGTAGATGCTGCCAAAGTAATCCCTCTTAGCATTCCCCCTGATCCGCATCGTGCCACTTTAGGCGATGATATATCCAGTAATGGCTCTTTAGCTGATATAGACTGGGCTCCGGATGCCTCCGAAGTAGCATTTGTATCTACATCGAGGGATCATAAGAGTGCCAAACTGCGTATTGCTAACGCAACAACCGGTGAGGTGCGCGAAGTTTTTGAAGAAGTGGTGGAGACGCAGTTCGAGTCAGGGCGTGGTGCCATCAACTGGAGGTATCTTCCCAAAACCAGTGAAATTATTTGGTATTCCCAAAGAGACAACTGGGGCCATTTGTATTTGTACGATAGTAAAACCGGTAAGTTGAAACATCAGATCACAAAAGGAGAATGGGTAGTGGGAAAACTGCTTCGTGTGGATGAGAAAAATAGAGTGCTTTATTTTACCGGACATGGCCGTGAAAAGGGTAATCCTTATTTTGCTTATCTGTATAAAATCGGATTTGATGGAAAGGGACTTACTTTATTAACTCCTGAAGAGGGCAATCATACCATTACTTTTTCTCCATCGGGAAAATATTTTATAGATGTATACTCTCAACCCGATGTGCCACCGGTAGCTAATTATAGAAGTATAAAAGGCGAATTGGTAGTAGCATTAGAAAAAGCTGATGTGTCGCGTCTCAAAGCTCATGGATGGAAGCCTCCCATTCCTGTGAAGGTAAAGGCTGCAGATGGGGTCACCGATATTTATGGCCTAGTATTTACCCCTACCAATATGCAGCAAGGTGTAAAGTATCCAGTGGTGGATTATATTTATCCCGGACCGCAGGGTGGTAGTGTAGGGAACTGGAGTTTCTCTGCATCCAGAGGCGATAATCAGGCGCTGGCAGAACTAGGATTTATCGTTGTGGTGATAGAAGGTACCGGGAATCCCTATCGTTCTAAGAGTTTCCATGATGCGAGTTACGGCAATATGGCTATAAATACTTTGCCTGATCAAATAGCAGCTATTCGTCAGCTATCGGCTATTTATCCTATGGATACAACACGTGTGGGCATCTGGGGACATAGTGGCGGCGGATTCGCTACTGCCGCAGCCATGTTCAAATACCCTGATTTCTTTAAGGTGGGTGTGGCTCAGTCGGGTAATCATGATAACCGTAACTATGAAGATGATTGGGGTGAGCGTTACAACGGATTAGTTGAAAATAGCGATTATGAGGCTCAGGCTAATCAGAATTATGCAAAAAACCTTAAAGGCAAATTGATGCTGGCACATGGTATGATGGACGATAATGTACCCCCTTACAATACTTTGCTTGTGGTGGAAGCTTTACAGAAAGCAAATAAAGATTTTGATCTCATTATTTTCCCTAGTGCTAGACATGGTTACGGAGAGTACAACAATTATATGATGCGCAGACGTTGGGACTATTTTGTGAAACACTTGCTAGGTGCAGAACCACCCAAGGAGTATTGGATAGGGAAAGATTGATAGCCGCTAATATTATCAAAAAGACAATAAGCCATTCCATTGCGGATGGCTTTTATTATATTCGTAGCCTTAATAGCTTAGAATATGAAGAAAATATTAATCGCGATTGCAAGTTTGTTAGTATTGGGTGCGAGTGCTCAAAAATCGGAAAGACCTGCCCCTCAACCTCCGATAGATACTTACGAGAAGTTTAAGATTGGTATGGCAGGATACACTTTTGTAAAATTCGATTTGGATAAAACACTAGAGACGATGGAGCGTGCCGATGTTCATTATCTCTGTATTAAGGATTTTCATCTGCCCTTAAATAGTACTGATGAGCAGATTGCCGCATTTCATGAAAAATTAAAATCGAAGGGGGTTACCGGTTATGCGGTGGGGCCTATTTATATGAAAACCAAAGGTGCTGTTGATACCGCTTTTGAGTATGCAAAAAGAGTTGGTGTAAAGATGATAGTGGGAGTGCCTAATCACGAATTGTTGCCTTATGTAAATCAAAAGGTGAAGGAGTATGATATGAAATACGCCATTCATATGCACGGCCCCGATATTGCATTATATCCCGATGCAGATGATGTATGGCAGCATATAAAAAATCTGGATTCCCGTATCGGTATGTGTTTGGATATAGGGCACGATACGCGCAATGGTAAGGATCCGGTTAAAGATCTTGAAAAGTATCATAAACGTATTTATGATATGCATTTAAAAGATGTTACCGGGAATACTAAACTCGGTTATTCAGTAGAGGTGGGGCGCGGTATTATTGACTTTCCAGCCTTTGTAAAAATGTTGCGTAAAACCGGATACTCAGGTATGGTAAGCTTGGAACACGAACGTAATATGGATAATCCTTTTATGGGTATTGCAGAGTCTATTGGATACATTCGAGGTGTAATCCGTGCTACTAAATAATATTTTTGAGTTCAAAAAGTAATTTTATAAGGATAGAAAAATGCAGGTCCTAATCATGTAGACCTTTACCTTCCAGAATTTTCGGAATGCACTTTTCTATCCTTGTTTCTTGTGTTTTAAGCTGCTTGGGCTGTGAAAAATAAAAGAGATAAGCTCTTTGTCGGCCTGGAGTTAAAGATTCAAAGGCTTTTTTTAAATGCGGCATTGCTGCTAACTTTTTCTGAAAAACTTCCGGAATAGGGTAGTCCTCCGTTTTCTTCAAAGTTACTTTTAGGCCTGATCTTTCCACCTCAATGGCTTCATAAATATAAGCCTTGATGATATCTGCCTTAGTGGCAATTTCTTTTGTACTGATAAATCGTAATTGCCGAGCCGCTTGTACATTAGGAGTTTGTTGAATAAGCAGGTTATGCGGATCGTTCAACAATGCGCCTTTAAAGAATAGTAATGCACAGTATTTTTTAAACACATGTATAAGTACAATATTAGCTTTCCCGTAAGTATAGCAGGGGCATCCCCACTTTAGTTCTTCATTCAGGCCACAATCCAAAACCAGTTTTCTTAATAGCCCGATTTCTTGCTGCCAGGGACGGGTTTTGTCGAAATAGAAATCTACCTTAGGGTTCATAGGCATATTTTTATCAGCTTAGAATGTTATTCTCCTATTAGCAGGTCTGAAATACCAAGAAATAATAGTTAAAATCAAAAGTAATGCCGGGCCGAATACATGATTTGCTGGGTTGCCTACAGCGGTATTGGAAAGAATTGCTCCCAACATCACAAAGAAAAAACCCGCATAAGCCCATTCTTTCAGGATGGGGTAGCGTGGTATCAGGATGGCTACTACTCCCAACAATTTACTAATCCCTAATATAGGCGATAAATATTGGGGATATCCTAACTGTTGCATCGCTTCAGCATTTTCTTTCATGTCAATTAGCTGAACGATGCCTGTAGATGTCATGCCTAAAGCTAGCCATACGGTAGCAATCCAATAAATGATTGAGCGACGTTTATTCATAGTTATTAGTTATTAGTTTTAAAGATTTCTTCAAGTCGGTTATGGGCCATGTTGATGCCTTGCGCAAAAGGTAACTGCAACATTTGGTCTCTCATGGTTATTGTTCTGTATACGATATGCATAGTCAGTTTGCTAGTTTCCGGCGTCAGCGATTCAAATTCCAGAAATTCCAGTTGCACATCAAAGGGGCTGTTTTCCATTTCAAAGGTTCTTACTATGGTTTTATTGGGGACAAATTTGTGAATAGTGCCATTGGCACTAAAAACCACATTTCCATTTTTATCACGAGTCTCAAATCTGTATCCTCCATGGGGTTGACAATCGAGTTTGGTGACGGTTGTGCCCATCCATTGTGCTAGAAGTTCTGCATCAGTATAAGCTTTGAATAAAAACTCCAGTGGCAGGTTAAATTCGCGTGTAACAGTAAGGTCCTGGCATCCTTCATTTGCGTGTACCTGTGTTTTTAGTTTCATGGTTATTGGTTGGGGTTTTGTTTTTTCATATGTTCTTGCATTATGGCTTCGAGTTTGTTGAAGCGATCGTCCCATAATTTTCTGAAAGGAGCAATAAATTCATCTACTTCTTTCATTTGGTGAGGATTGAGACGGTAGTGGATTTCCCGCCCATTTTGCTCCTGATAGAGCAGATTACATTGTGTAAGAATTTGTAGGTGTTTGGAAACAGTAGGGCGTGCGGTCTGAAAATGGGATGCTATGGCTCCTGCGGTGAGTGATTGGGTAGCCAGCAACAATAATATAGCCCTACGTGTAGGATCGGCAATCGCCTGAAATACATCTCTCCTTAAATTCATATGTAGCCATTTATCTACACAAAGATATATGTAGATATTTGGCTACACAAATATTTTTTTCTTGAATAGGTTGTGAATTGAAACTGATAATAATTATCCTTTCAGCTGTTCTACTAATTGAATGTATTCTCGCATGGCGTCTTCTTGGCTTTTGCCCTTCAGTTCCTGCCATGCGTTATATTTAGCCATGGCCACAATATCGAAGGGGTTGGAGGGAGGATTGATATTAATATCACCTATCGAAGCTTGTTTGTATAGAGCATATAATTTTAGCAGTGTTTGGTTATCGGGTTTTTCCTTGATAGAGGAGGTACTTTCCGCTACTGCTTTGTGGAATAATTGTTCCAGGGTAGGTTGATCTGACATGACTTTGCTATTTGGTTAATTGAATATAAAATAAAAATAGCCTCGAAGGAGGCTATTTTTATATAATGCAAGAAAAGTTGATCTCAGTCTATTGATGGGTGATTTCGGTGATTACTTTACCCACATTTCCGCTCGGCATTTGTATTCTTAATAAAGCTGCCACGGTAGGAGCGATGTCTGTCATATGTACTTCGCGATTGGTCTTACCGGGCTTAATTTTCCAGCCATACCATAACAGCGGAATATGTGTATCGTAAGGTCCCCATGTACCATGTGTAGTACCGGTACTGTTATAGGCACTTTCGAACCAACCGGGGAAAGGTACCATAAGAATGGGACCTCCGCGTTTGGGATTGTATCCATTAATAGCCATTTGTTTAATTGGCTCAGGAACAGGCTCGGATCCCACGTTTTCCAGATCAATAACAAACTGAAGATCTGGGGCTGCCTTCAAGAATTTAATTGTTGCTTTTTTTATAGCCTCGTAGTCGGCATTATGTTCTTTAATTTTTGCGTAGTTGAAGTTTACCTGATAGTTACTTCCGCTAAGGATGAGTTTTTCAATGCCAAACTGTTCCTTCAGAAGATCATTCAGCTTATTAAGGAGATTTTTGGTAGATAGGAAGTCGGCTGGTAATTTATTTTCTTTCATGAAGTTGATAGCGTGAGCCGCTCCGTGATCAGCCGTCAGAAATACGAGATAATTACCTTTTCCCACTTTTCTGTCCAGAAACTTCAGAAACTCACCCAAATCTTTATCGAGGCGCAGATAAACATCTTCTACTTCGATAGAGTTGGGGCCAAATTTATGACCCACATAGTCGGTAGACGCGCAGTTGATGGTAAGGAAATCTGTTACGGTGCCACCTCCCAAGTTGTTACCTTCCACAGCAGCTTTGGCAAACTCCAGTGTAAGGGTATTGCCATAAGGAGTAGAGCGAATAACATCTTTATCCTTCTCATACACTTTTTTTAGATCGTGAGGGAAAGTAGGTGCGGTTTCTCCCTGAAATTTACCTTCCCATTTTACGTCATCAGCAGTACTTTGCTTATAAGTATGAATGGGATATAGCGTGGTCCATGGAGTAGCAATCAGTTTGGAAGGGATGTCTTTAGCATTGAAGTCTTGCACCCATTTAGGAAGCTCTTTCATGTACCAAGTGCTGGTAATAAATTTTCCAGAAGCATCGTCAAACCAGAAAGCCCCGGTTGGATTTTTCCCTGCAGGAAGAATAGAGGCGCGATCTTTTAGAGAAACGCCAATTACTTTCGATTGAAAATTAGTGGCAAGACGCAATTCGTCGGCAATAGTTGTGGTCCAAAGATTTTTGGGCGACATTTTGCCGGCTTTGGAGTTGCTACCCACCGGTTCTACGTCAGGGTCTTCGGTACAGTACATGTTTTTACCTGTGGCTTGCTCGATCCAGTTATTGCCTGCAATACCATGAATGGCAGGTACGGAGCCTGTATATACAGTGGTGTGTCCCACAGCTGTATATGAAGGAAGGTGACTAATAAAGGTGTTTTCGCAGCTAAAGCCCTCGTTCAACATTCTTTTAAAACCATCATTCCCGTAGCGATCGTAATAACGGTACAGATAATCCCAACGCATTTGGTCTACCACAATTCCCACCACCAATTTCGGGCGTGGAACCGGCTGTGCCGTTGCACCATAGCCAATTAACAATAAAAGCAGAAATGGAAATAAACGTTTCATTTTGTTACGATTTTTTTCAAAAATAGGGATTAAACAAGGAACACAAAGGTTATTTAACAATTGTAAAAGATGACTTTATAAAATGAGGATCAGATAACTTATTCTTAGAGATTCTCTAAAGCTAAATATCTGTGTGAAAAATTTCGAAGGAAGAATGTGGGTATAGTATAAAATAAAAGCACAATTTTTCTGTTGTATTAGATGTATGCATATTATATATATAGTGCTCCTGTGTAAGGGGTAGAATTTGGGCGGGAAATATGTAAAATGTTCGAATTTTGAGTGAGGGCTTAGGTACAGTAATGATTTAGTGAAGTTCTTTACTTATAAATGGTGTGCTACTTTTAATTAAAAATCATAATTAATTGATTTTTAAATTTTTATAAAATTATTTTATCATTCAAATCGGGATGTTGCGTAGGTGTATCGTAATGTAATTCATTAGTAATAAGCATGCAGGAGAGAGGATAAGCTAAAAATCTTATAAAAATATTTTTAAAAAATTAGTTTATTCAAAACCTTCGCCGTACATTTGCACTCCCAATTTAAAAATGGGTTTCTAACAATGTCGCAAAGAATCAGAATAAAATTACAATCATTCGATCATAACCTGGTTGATAAATCGGCAGAAAAAATTGTAAAAACTGTGCGTAGCACCGGTGCTGTAGTAACAGGTCCTATTCCGCTGCCTACACATCGTAGAATCTTTACTGTATTGCGTTCTCCTCACGTTAATAAGAAGAGTCGCGAGCAGTTTCAGTTAGCTACACACAAAAGATTATTAGATATCTATACATCTTCTTCCCGCACTGTAGATGCTTTATCAAAATTGGATCTGCCTAGCGGTGTTGAAGTAGAGATTAAAGCATAAGCTTTTAGCTGCTTAAGGCAGCGCTTTTAGTTCTTATAATTAAAATTAAATTAACTGAATTCATTCTCTCAACTCTGCATAGGCAGGGGAAAAGAGCTCTGAGTAATAAATTTCCAACCGGTGGTTGGAGTTAACATATAAAACAAGCCGTTCAGGGTTTGTTTACTGCCAGTACTTCCCCAGAAAGGAAAAGGTTGGCAGGAAGTCCCGGTTTCCGGGGTGGGATCGATAAAAGCATCATCATGCTTTAAGTCCCAATAATCCTGAAGGCGTAAAACTTAAAATGATGAAAGGTATTATTGGGAAAAAATTAGGGATGACCAGCATCTACGATCCTACAGGTAAACAAGTTGCCTGCACGATTATAGAGGCGGGTCCCTGTGTAGTAACACAGGTTAAAACGATTGAGACAGACGGTTACAACGCATTACAACTGTCATTTGGTGAAAAGAAAGAAAGCCGCGCTAACCAAGCCGAGAAAAACCACTTTGCTAAGGCCAACACCACACCAAAAAGATTTTCCAAAGAGTTTCGTGATTTTGCAATAGAAAAGTCCCTTGGCGACATCGTCACTGCTGACATTTTCTCCGAAGGAGAGAAGGTGAGCGTTATTGGCACAACTAAGGGTAAAGGTTTCCAAGGTGTAGTAAAACGTCATGGTTTTGCTGGTGTGGGTGAGCAATCTCACGGACAGCACGATCGTGAAAGAGCACCTGGTTCTCTGGGTAACTCTTCTGATGCCAGCCGTGTAATGAAAGGCATGCGCATGGCAGGACGCATGGGAGGTGATAGAGTGAAAGTGAAAGGGTTAAAAGTATTGAAAGTATTTCCCGAGAAGAACTATATCCTAGTTAGCGGATCGGTTCCCGGTCACATTGGTTCGATAGTTCTCATTCAAAATTAATTTTAACCCAAACCTTAATTCATAAATCTAAGAAAATGCAAGTTGAAGTTTTAAATATACAAGGTAAGGGTACCGGCCGTTCAGTAGAGTTGCCCGATGATATATTTGGCATTGAGCCTAATGATCATGTGATCTACCTTGCCGTTAAGCAATTTTTAGCTGCACAGCGCCAAGGCACCCACAAAGTAAAAGGCCGTTCGGAAGTAAAAGGTTCTAGCAAAAAGCTGCATAAGCAAAAAGGTACCGGAGGAAGCCGTAAAGGTAATATTCGTAATCCTTTATATAAAGGTGGTGGTGCTATCTTCGGTCCTCAGCCTCGCGACTACAGCTTCAAGCTGAACAAGAAGGTGAAAGATTTGGCAAAAATTTCTGCCCTTTCTTATAAAGCTAAAGACAACGCAATTGTTGTAGTTGAAGATCCGAAGTTTGAGGCTCCTAAAACAAAAAGTTTCGTAAGCGTGCTGAAAGCGCTGAATGTAGACAACAAAAAAACATTGTTCGTTTCTGCTGAGCCTGAGGTAAACGTTGAGTTGTCTTTACGTAACATACCTTCTGTTTTGGGTGTTTCCCTGAGTGAGTTGAATACTTACGATATCGTGAATGCAGACGTTTTGGTACTTACTGAAAGTGCTGCAAAAATATTTACAGAAGAGGAAGTACCGGTAGAAGCTTAAGAATTACTAAATACCAAATTAAAAGAAGATGAATCCTTCTCAAGTATTAATAAAACCAATTTTGACCGAAAAGGCAAATAATCAGCAGGAAAAACTGCGTCGTTATGCTTTTAAGGTAGATAAAAGATCCAATAAGCTGGAAATTAAAAAGGCTGTTGAAAGTTTTTATGGTGTTACCGTAACAAGCGTAAAGACTATCATCGTTCCTGCTAAAAGTAAAACCCGCTATACTAAGGCCGGTTTTATTCAGGGTCGTAAACCTTCTTACAAAAAAGCGTATGTGACTGTAGCGGAGGGTGAAGAAATCGATCTGTACGCTAATCTGTAATAGGTCCTAAAAGTTAGATAGTTTAGAATAAAGTAAAATCTATCAACAATAATAACAAGTAAGGCAATCAACCGCCGCGAAGTGTTGTAGTAAATAAAACGAATAGAAGAAAAAAAGATGGCAGTAAAGAAATTTAAACCGATGACAGCCGGTACCCGTTGGAGAATCGGGAACGCTTTTGCTGAAATCACTACCAACAAGCCCGAAAAGTCTTTGTTGGAGCCTTTAAAAAGCACTGGCGGACGTAACTCTTCGGGTCACCTTACCATGAGGTATAGAGGCGGCGGTCACAAGAGAAAATATCGTATCGTTGATTTCAGAAGAGATAAACGCGATATCGAGGCAACCGTACTTTCTATCGAGTACGATCCCAACCGTACAGCATTTATCGCTTTAGTTCAATATACTGATGGTGAAAAACGTTACATCATCGCTCCTCAAGGCCTCACAGTAGGTGCTAAAATCATCAGCGGTGAAAACGTAGCACCTGAAATCGGAAATGCACTTCCGTTAAGAAATATACCTTTAGGTACTAACGTACACAATATTGAGTTAAACCCTAACACCGGTGGTAAAATGGTTCGTAGTGCAGGATCTTCTGCGCAACTTACCAACAAGGAAGAAAAATATGCAGTATTAAAAATGCCTTCTGGCGAGTTGAGGAAAGTGCTGATCGACTGCTATGCAACTGTTGGGGTAGTAAGCAACAGCGACCACTCACTGCAAAGCATGGGTAAAGCCGGTAGAAATAGATGGAGAGGTATTAGACCAAGAACCCGTGGTGTTGCGATGAACCCAGTAGATCACCCGATGGGTGGTGGTGAAGGTCGTGCTTCTGGTGGACACCCACGTAGCCGCAGCGGTAAATACGCTAAAGGAGCTAAGACCAGAAAAGTGGGTAAACCTAGCGATAAATTAATCATCCAGCGCAGAGACGGAAGCAAGCTGGCTAAGTAATTGGCAAATAAAATTAATAATCAGAGAAATTAAGATATGGCTCGTTCAATTAAAAAAGGTCCTTATGTAGCTACACACTTAGAGAAAAAAGTGTTAGCCATCAACGAAGGAAAAGCCAAAAAAGCAGTAATTAAAACCTGGAGTCGTCGTTCTACTATAACTCCTGATTTCGTAGGGCACACTTTTGCTGTTCACAACGGAAACAAATTCATTCCGGTGTATGTAACAGAATTTATGGTAGGCCACAAATTAGGAGAGTTTGCACCAACACGTCAATTCAAAGGTCACTCTGGAAATAGATAATTAATAAAAAATTGAAGTATGTGTTGGTGAATCGGAGCCGTGAAGCAGGAACGCATACTACAATGAATAATAAAACGAAGTAAGAACAAGGTATAGGGCATAAAACCTCCAACCTGAGATCTGAAACCTGAAAATTAAAAAATGGAAGCAGTAGCAAAACTTAGAAATTATCCGACATCGCCCCGCAAAATGAGGCTGCTGGCAGACCTTATTCGCGGTAAAAGGGTAGATTGGGTACTGGCTGAACTGGAGCACAATCCCAAGCATTCTTCAGTTCCTTTACGTAAGCTGGTTTTAAATGCTATCAACAACTGGAAGCAGGCTAACGAAGGAGGCGATGAATCTGGATTGATAGTAAAAACTATCTATGTAGATGGTGGCAGAACTTTAAAGCGTATGCGTCCTGCGCCACAGGGTCGTGGTTACCGCATTCGTAAACGCAGCAACCATGTTACCATCATTGTTGATGTGAAAGAAGACGATAATAAGGATGCAAAAAAAGCTAAAGCTGCTGCACCTAAAAAGACAAAAGAAACTAAAAACGCATAACCAATAAATATGGGTCAAAAAGTAAATCCAATTGGTAACAGGTTAGGTATCATCCGCGGATGGGAATCTAATTGGTATGGAAGTAAAAAAGATTTTGCTTCTAAATTAATTGAAGATAACAAGATCAGAACATACCTGAATGCCCGTATTAATAAAGGTGGTATTTCTAAGATTGTTATTGAAAGAACTTTAGGAAAATTAATTATTACCATACATACATCAAAGCCGGGCATTATCATCGGTAAAGGTGGAGGTGAAGTAGATAGAATTAAAGAAGAGCTGAAAAAGTTGACCGGTAATGATGATGTACAAATCAACATTCTTGAGATTCGTCGTCCGGAAACCGATGCGATGATCGTTGCGGATACCATAGCCCGTCAGATCGAAAACCGTATCAACTTTAAGCGTGCGGTTAAAATGGCCATCGCTTCAGCACTGCGTATGGGTGCCGAAGGTATCAAAGTAAAAGTAAGTGGTCGTCTGAACGGTGCAGAAATTGCGCGTAGTGAAGAGTTTAAACAAGGTCGCGTTCCGCTGCATACGCTGCGTATGGATATCGATTACGCCAATGTGTTTGCTCAAACCGTATATGGTAAAATCGGTATTAAAGTATGGATATGTAAAGGCGAAGTGTTATCGAAGAGAGATCTGAATCCTAACTTTATCGCAGGTGAAAAAGGAGATCGTAGAGATCGTCGTGATGACAGAAGAGAACGCCGTGGCGCAAGAGAAAGAAAAAACTAAAAATATTGAGTATTCAGTATTGAAGTATTAAGACCTGGTTATTTCGGTAATTAGAGTCGAAATACCAAATACTAAAATCTAAAATTATATGTTACAACCAAAGAGAACAAAGCACAGGAAGATGCAGAAAGGCCGCATGAAAGGCCTTGCGAAAAGAGGTACCACCATATCTTTTGGTTCCTATGCTTTAAAAGCGTTAGACTCTCACTGGATTACCGACCGTCAGATAGAAGCTGCCCGTCAGGCACTGACTCGTAGCATGAAAAGGGAGGGTACTGTTTGGATTCGCATATTCCCAGATAAACCTATTACTAGAAAACCTGCCGAGGTACGTATGGGTAAAGGTAAAGGTAACTTAGATCACTGGGCAGCAGTAGTAAAACCAGGTCGTATCATATTCGAAGTGGATGGTGTTAGTGAAGAAGTGGCGCGCAGAGCTTTACAATTAGCTTCAGGTAAACTTCCTATAAAAACCAAGTTTACTGTGCGCAGAGATTTGATAACTAATTAATTCGCCATTCAAATTTTAAGTCATGTCAAAGAAAAAAGAATTTTTAGATAGCGTCAGAGGGTTGAGCTTAGAAGACTTACAAGTACAATTGGAGCAGTCTAAGCAGCGCTTAAAAAAGCTGGAGTTCGCTCATGCAATCACTCCGCTTGAAAACCCGATGTCTATCCGCAGTTTGCGTCGTGATATCGCACGTATCAAAACTTTGATCAACCAGAAAAAAGCTGTTGAGCAAGCATAAACAATAAATGACAAATAGTTTACAATGTCTGAAAGAAAACTAAGAAAAACAAGAATAGGTGTTGTTACCAGCAATAAAATGGAGAAAACCATTACTGTTGCTGTAGAGAGAAAAGTGAAGCACCCTATTTACGGTAAGTTCGTGAAAAAAACTACCAAGTTCCATGCTCATGACGAAAAGAATGAGTGCAGCATTGGTGATGTGGTAAAAATTATGGAAACGCGTCCGCTGAGTAAATTGAAACGTTGGAGACTGGTAGAAATCGTTGAAAGAGTAAAGTAAAATTTGAAAGGTGGAAGAGGGGTGTTCTCGCGTCAGCTCTCTTAGCAGGTTTTCAAATTTTCAAATTATATATCTTCAAATCAAAGTAAAATGATACAGCAAGAAAGCAGGTTAAATGTAGCAGATAACAGCGGCGCTAAGGAAGTGCTTTGTATTCGTGTATTGGGCAACAGCGGCCAGCGTTATGCAAAAATAGGCGATAAAATAGTAGTTACCGTTAAAGATGCAATGCCTGCAGGTGGTATTAAAAAAGGTACTGTTGCAAAGGCAGTAATCGTACGTACTACCAACAAATTACGTCGCAAAGACGGTTCGTACATCAGATTTGATGACAATGCTGTGGTAATTCTGAACGCAGCAGACGAACCCAGAGGTACTCGTATATTCGGTCCGGTAGCAAGAGAGCTGCGCGATAAAGGATATATGAAGATTGTATCATTAGCACCTGAAGTGCTTTAATACATGCCAGACGTAAACTCCGAAGTCGTAAGCAATAAATATATTAAATAGCACCAGGCTTTAAGCATGGGGCATTAAGCATTAAGCATAATAACATGAGTAACAGATTTAGACCCAAGTACAACATTAAGAAAGGCGACCAAGTGGTGGTGATTGCTGGGGCTGATAAGGACAGAAGCAAACCCCGCCTTGTAAAGGAAGTATTGGTTGACGAAGGAAAAGTTGTGGTGGAGGGTGTAAATATTAAAACCCGCCATACCAAACCTTCTGCACAAAATACAAGAGGGGGCATTATTAAGAAGGAAGCGCCTATCCACATTAGCAATGTAATGTTGTGGGATCCAAAAGCTAAAGCGCCAACCAGAGTAAAACGTGTGCGCGAAAACGGAAAAACCGCCCGCGTATCTAAAAAATCAGGCGAGAAACTTTAATCTTTTTAGCGATCAAAATAAGTGAAGATCATGAGCACAAAAACATATATCCCAAGGCTGGCAGCAAAGTATAAAAATGAAGTAGTACCTGCTTTGGTTAAAAAGTTTGCTTACAAAAGTGTAATGCAGGCTCCTAAGCTGGAAAAAATTTGCATAAACCGTGGGGTGAACGGCGCTGTTACCGATAAAAAGCTTGTGGACATAGCGGTGGAGGAATTAACAACCATCACCGGTCAGAAAGCTGTTGTAACACTGTCTAAAAAAGATGTCTCCAACTTTAAGCTCCGCAAAAACATGCCTATCGGTGCTAAGGTAACTCTACGTGGAGAGAAAATGTACGAATTTTTGGACAGATTGATTTCAATTGCTCTTCCACGTGTACGCGACTTTAAAGGCGTCAGCGAGAAATCTTTCGACGGTAGAGGTAACTACACAATGGGTGTAACCGAACAAATCATCTTCCCTGAAATCGACATCGATAAAGTAAATAAAATTACAGGGATGGATATCACCTTTGTGACAACTGCGCAAACCGACGAAGAGGCATACGAGCTGTTAAAAGAGCTGGGAATGCCTTTCAGAAATATTAAAAGAACAGCGTAATAATCATTTTAAAAACTGAATATATACAATGGCAAAAACTTCAGTAATAGCCCGTCAGCTAAAAAGAGAAAAATTAGTTGAAAAATACGCGGCTAAAAGAGAAGAGTTGAAAAAAGCCGGTGATTATGCCGCTTTGGATAAATTACCTAAAAACTCATCCAAAGTGCGTTTAAAAAACCGTTGCCAGCTTACAGGCCGTCCTAAAGGGTATGTACGCTTCTTCGGAATCTCCAGGGTTGCCCTTAGAGAAATGGCTCTGAACGGAAAAATTCCAGGGCTGAAGAAAGCAAGTTGGTAATTGACATCAAATATTGAATAGGTCCTATTTAATATTTGCGGACGAGAAAAATAAATATTAAATCGACAATCTTAAAGAGATTATGGTAACAGATCCTATAGCAGATTTCTTAACAAGAATACGTAATGCTCAAATGGCTGGGCACCGCATCGTGGAAGTGCCTGCATCCAATTTGAAAAAACGTATTACAGAAATCTTATACAAGCAAGGTTATATCCTTAAATACAAATTTGAGGATGATAACAAGCAAGGTATTATCAAAATAGCATTGAAGTACGATGCCGATACTAAGCAACCTGCTATTCAAAGCCTGGAAAGAGTAAGCCGCCCCGGTTTGCGCCAATACGCCAAGCCTTCTGAACTTCGCAGGGTGAAAAACGGTTTGGGAATCGCTATTTTATCTACTTCCAAAGGCGTGATGACCGATAAAGAAGCGAAAGCTCAAAATGTAGGTGGAGAAGTTCTTTGCTACATATACTAAGGAAATCCAACCTTTTATCAATACATTAAGCCCGTCCTATACAGGCTGACCGGTTGATAAAAGTTTTTTTAATATAAATCTTTAACTTGCCCCGCCTTTAGCGAAAAGGGCATAAAAATTTAAAAGATGTCTCGTATAGGTAAAAAAGTTATTACACTTCCGGAAGGAGTAACCGTACAGGTGAGCAGTGATAATGTAGTTACTGTAAAAGGTAAAAAGGGCGAATTGAAACAGGCCGTTAACCCTGATATCAAAGTAGAAGTAAAAGACGGTCAGATTTCATTGAGCCGTCCTTCCGATCAAATTCAGCACAAAGCGCAGCATGGTCTGTACCGCGCTTTGATTGCAAATATGGTACAAGGCGTAACCGAAGGTTTTGAAAGAAAACTGGAGCTGGTGGGGGTAGGTTACAGGGCTACTAACCAGGGAAACGTATTGGATCTGGCTTTAGGTTATTCTCATAATATCGTCATTGTTGTTCCTGATGAACTGAAAGTATCTACAGAACAGGTGAAAGGTCAGAACCCGATTATTACTATTTCTGGTTGCGATAAACAATTGGTGGGTGAAGTATGTGCTAAAATTCGCAGTCTACGCAAGCCAGAGCCTTATAAAGGAAAAGGTATCCGCTTTGTAGGTGAGGTAGTAAGAAGAAAAGCCGGTAAGTCAGCGGGTAAATAATCGGTAAAGTATTATAATTAAATTGCAAACTTTTTAATCCTGGCAGTATCAGGAAAAAAATATAAAAAATGGCAAACGCTAAATTATTAAGAAGAAACAAAATTCGTCGGACCATTCGCGCTAAAGTGAGTGGAACAGCTCAAAAGCCGAGATTATCTGTATTTCGCAGTAACAAAGATATTTACGTGCAGCTGATTGATGACACTAAAGGTGTTACGCTAGCAGCAGCTTCTTCAAGAGATAAAGATATTGCGGCACAAAAGGGTACTAAAATTGAGAAAAGTAAGCTGGTGGGAGCTGCAATCGCACGTAAAGCACTCGAGCTAAATATCAATCAAATTGTATTTGATAGAGGCGGCTATTTGTATCACGGTCGTGTAAAAGCAGTAGCCGACGGAGCTAGAGAAGGTGGCCTTCAATTTTAATAAAATTATAATTAGATATAATGTCAAAAGTTACGTTCAACAGAGTAAAGGCAAACGATCTTGAGTTAAAAGACAAGGTGGTAGCTATTAACCGTGTGGTAAAAACCACAAAAGGTGGCCGTGCTTTCAGCTTTTCGGCTTTAGTAGTTGTGGGCGATGGTAACGGCGTTGTGGGACACGGTTTAGGAAAAGCCAAAGAAGTACAGGAAGCTATTGCTAAAGGCATCGAGGATGCCAAAAAGAACCTCATTAAAGTACCTATTCTCAAAGGTACCATTCCTCACGATCAATGGTGTAAAGAAGGGGCTGCTAAAGTAATGATATTACCAGCATCTCCAGGTACCGGAGTAATTGCAGGAGGTTCTATGCGTGCTGTATTAGAGGCTGCAGGTATCCATGACGTATTAGCAAAATCAATGGGTTCTGCGAACCCACACAATGTGGTAAAAGCTACTTTTAAAGCTTTAGCTATGTTGCGTGAGCCTGTAACTGTCGCAAAAACTCGCAACGTTAGTTTAAAGAAAGTATTTCAGGGTTAATAAGTTTAATGTTTATGTTTAAAGTGATGAATCTTTTCGCTTGTACTTTAAACATCAGACTTTAAACTTTAAACATATTTTGATATGAAAAAATTAAAAATAACATTAGTAAAAAGCCCGATCGATCGTCCTCAAAAGCAAAAGCTTACCTTAGAGGCTTTGGGCTTAACTAAAACCAACAGCAGTAAAGAGGTAGAAGCTACACCGCAGGTTCTCGGGATGATTCGTAAGGTAGAACACATGCTGAAGGTGGAAGAAATCTAATTTTTTGAACAAGGAATAGGAATTTTAGCATAAAAGTTCCTATTATTACACGGAATATTTTTTAAAGCGAGCCTCTGCTTGAGGCGTAAGTAACAAAAAGCAATTGAGATGAAATTACACGAATTAAAACCTGCAAAAGGTGCAACGCACAAAGAAAAAAGAATAGGTCGCGGAGAAGGTAGTGGTTACGGTGGTACTTCTACCAAAGGTAATAAAGGTGGACAAAGCCGTGCTGGTTATAAGCGTAAAATGGCTCACGAAGGTGGCCAGATGCCTATCCAGCGTCGTGTTCCGAAAAGAGGATTTAATAACCCTGACCGTGTAACTTACAAAGTGTTTAACGTAGGCCAATTTGATCACTTCGCTGAAGTGTACGGATTAAACGAATTTACTTTTGACACCCTATATAATATTGGTGCTGTAGGAAAACACGATAGAGTAAAAGTATTGGGTAACGGAGAAATTAAAGGTAAGTACACTTTTAAAGTTCATGCCATAAGTGCTAAAGCTAAATCCCTGGTAGAAGCAGCAGGCGGAACTGTAGAAATTATAAAGTAAATTCTTCGAAAGAAAATTTATTTGACGCACTGCGGTGCGTCATTTAATTTTGACGATTGTGTAAGTCTAACTAAGAGAAAATCAGGTGAAAAAATTTATACAAACCCTTAAGAATATTTGGAGCATTGAAGAGTTAAGAAGTAAAATTCTTTTCACTCTACTCCTTACAGCTGTATACAGGATTGGCTCTTTTATTCCATTGCCTGGTATTAATCCTATTGCTCTGGAGCAGCTTAGCAAATCTCAGGCTCAGAATGGTATTTTGGACCTGATTAATACATTTGCCGGTGGAGCTTTTAACATGGCTTCCATTTTTGCATTGGGGATTATGCCTTATATCACAGCCTCCATTTTCGTGCAGCTAATGACCGTTCTGGTTCCTAGCTTCCAGAAAATGCAGAAGGAAGGTGAAAGCGGACGTAAAAAGATTAACCAGATTACTCGCTACATTACTGTGGTTGTAACCATGGTACAAGCTTTTGCGTACGTGGCTTACCTGCGTCAGACTTCAGGCGCAGCAATTATTCCTTCCTACGGCGCTACCTACTTTACTCTTACTACTGTAGTTATTCTTACCGCAGGTACATTGTTCGTAATGTGGCTGGGTGAGAAAATTACTGATAAAGGTTTGGGTAATGGTACTTCATTGATCATTATGATCGGTATCCTGGCACGCTTACCGCAATCTTTTGCTCAGGAACTGGCTATCCGTTCTGAGCGTACCGGAGATATCCTCATATTTATTATTGAAATTGCGCTGTATATCCTTATCAACATGGGTTGTATCCTGTTGATACAGGCAGTAAGAAAAGTACCGGTTAACTATGCTAAGCAAATTGTAGGTAACCGTCAGTTTGGCGGAGCCCGTCAGTTTTTGCCTTTGAAAGTGAATGCGGCAGGTGTAATGCCCATTATCTTTGCTCAGGCTATTCTGTTCGTACCTACATTGTTTACAATGGGTAATCCTAACAGCTCTCTGGGTAGAATGTTTACCGATCATACCAATATTTGGTATATGATAATCTACTCTGTAGTGGTAATCGGATTTACTTTCCTGTACACTGCATTGATCTTTAATCCTAAGCAAATCTCCGATAACCTTAAGCAGAATAACGGATTTATTCCGGGCGTAAAACCGGGACAACCTACTACCGATTATATCGGTACTATTATGGACCGTATTACTCTTCCCGGTTCTATTATGCTTGCTTTTGTAGGTATATTACCCGGTATTGTGCAATTGCTTTTTACCGGTATGACTACATCTTTTGCAATGTTCTTCGGAGGTACTTCATTGCTGATTATGGTAGCTGTAATTTTAGATACATTGCAGCAAATTGAAACACACCTGATGATGCGTCAGTATGACGGATTGATGAAGAGTGGTCGTATTCAGGGTAGACAAACCGCATCAGCAGTGCAGCTATAATACGAAGCGAAACAATATTTATAGATAAACCCGGGTTTTGTATACCGGGTTTTTTTTATGAAATTTGCAGACTATGATTATTATTAAAACAGATGAGCAGGTAGAACTAATGCGAGCAAGTGCGTTATTGGTGAGTCAGACTTTAAGTGAGGTTGCTAAAATCCTGCGTCCCGGTATTACTACGCTACATCTCGACGAATTTATTGCACAATATATCAGAAGCTTTAATGCCGTTCCTTCATTTCTGAATTATCACGGCTATCCCTTTAACTCCTGTATCTCCGTAAATGATGTAGTAGTGCATGGATTCCCCAACAAAAGAGAGTTGGTGGATGGCGATATCGTTTCTATTGATGTGGGGGTTATACTAAACGGCTGGCATGGAGATCATGCTTATACCTTTGCTATAGGCGAAATTCCAGAAGACGTACAACAACTTATTCGCATCACCAAGGAATCTCTATATAAAGGCATAGAGAAAGCGGTGGATGGCAATCGTATAGGAGATATTGCGTATGCAATACAAGAGCATACCGAAAAAAAACATGGCTACGGTGTGGTAAGAGAGTTGGTAGGACATGGCTTGGGGCAAAGCATGCATGAGGACCCTCAGGTACCTAATTATGGTAAACGTGGCACAGGTGTGAAGCTAAAAGAAGGAATGGTACTGGCTATCGAACCCATGATCAACATGGGTAAAAAAGATGTGTTCACCGAAAAAGACGGATGGACTGTTAGAACCAAGGATGGTTCTCCTTCTGTACACTTCGAGCACGATGTGTGCGTAAGAAAAGGAAAAGCAGATATACTTTCCAATTACGCACCCATAGAGGAAGCCGAACGTAACAACCCTAATTTGTTCGTGTGCTGATACAAACTTTTTGAAGCTTATATTCCCCGGAATGAATTATAAATCTCCATCTCTTATTGTGGTAGGCGGAGGTGCGGCCGGTTTCTTTTGTGCAGTAAATGCTGCACGGCTTAATCCTGATCTGAAAGTAACCATATTGGAACGTTCCTCCAAACTGTTATCCAAAGTAAAAGTGAGTGGGGGAGGCCGCTGTAATGTTACACACGCTTGCTTCGATATTTTGGAAATGTGTAAATGTTATCCGCGTGGAAATAATTTTGTCAAAAAATTGTTTCATCACTTTTTTACTGAGGACACTGTTCAATGGTTTAAAGAGCGTGGCGTAGCACTGAAAACAGAAGCCGACGGCCGGATGTTCCCGGTTACGGACTCCTCCCAAACGATTATTGATTGTTTACTACGTGAGGCTAGTCAATATGGGGTCAATATCCTCATGAATTGTGATGTAAAGGAGATTAGATATTTGGGTAATACTTTTGAATTGAAAGTTGGGGGTGATCGGCGCTTCACTGCAGATTATGTATGTATTGCTACCGGAGGTGCTCCTAAGGCATCCATGTTGGATTGGGTGTCTTCGCTAGGTCACAATATTGTTGCTCCTGTCCCATCTTTATTTACGTTTAATCTTCCAAAGCATTCCATAACCGCCCTTATGGGCATTAGCGTGCCTGATGTAATAGTGAAAATAACGGGGAGCAGGCTGCAGCAGCGTGGCCCTGTGTTGATTACACACTGGGGATTGAGTGGCCCTGCAGTATTAAAATTAAGTGCATATGCTGCAAGGGAACTGGCTGCAGTATATTGGGTGTTTAATATAATTGTCAATTGGCTACCCGATTATAATGAGCAGGCTTTAAGAAATAAATTTAATGAGCTACGCTATGAAAATGGAGCGCAGCTTTTGTATCATAAAAACCCTTTTGGGCTGCCGCAACGTTTATGGCAATACTTTTTGAAGGAGTGTGAAATTTCGGAAACCTGTCGTAGAGCCGATTTGTCAGCACGACATCAAAATATGTTAGTGCAAAAACTTACAGCGTGCTCTTTTACTGTAAAAGGGAAGACTACTTTTAAGGAAGAGTTTGTAACTGCTGGAGGTATTGCGTTAAACGAGATTGATGTAAATACCATGATGAGTAAAAAGGTATCCAACCTGTTTTTTGCAGGAGAGGTTATTGATGTAGATGGTATTACAGGAGGGTATAATTTTCAGAATGCCTGGAGTACGGGGTGGGTGGCAGCGAACAGTATTGCAGCACTGAGCCAAAAGCTTTCACAATAATCATTTGCAACAATTGTTGAAATGAAACGGCATTGTATATTGATGTTTTGAATGAAAAATTTTATACCTTGGTGATGGGCATTGTTTGTTCAATTATATAAAGCACCGATATAGATGGATGTTCAAATAGAAGCTTCCTGGAAGGAAAAGTTAAAAGAGGAGTTTGAAAAGCCTTATTTCGCTAATATAGTGTCGCATCTTAAGGCCGAAAAACAACAGAAGAAAGTTATTTATCCTCCCGGCCCGCAAATTTTTAATGCGTTTAACTCTACTCCGTTTCATAAAGTAAAAGTATTGATATTAGGACAGGATCCCTATCATGGTCCGGGACAAGCACATGGACTTTGCTTTTCCGTGCAAGATGGAGTACCTAAGCCACCCTCTTTGGTAAATATTTTTAAAGAATTAAAAGCTGATTTAGGTGTTGAACCGCCTGTTAGCGGCAATTTAAGCAAATGGGCTGAGGAAGGAGTTTTTCTACTAAATGCTTCCCTAACCGTAAGAGCGGGGGAGCCTATGAGCCACGCTAAGATTGGATGGGCGCAATTTACCGATGCTGTTATTAGAAAGATAGCCGAGGAAAAGGAACATGTCGTATTCCTGCTGTGGGGACGTTTTGCACAGGAGAAGGCCGCTTTTATTGATGGATCCAAACACTTAGTATTGAAAGCTGCGCATCCTTCGCCTTTGTCGGCGAGTGCGGGCTTCTTCGGCTGTCGTCATTTTTCGAAGACAAACGAATATCTTGTACAACACGGCATTGATCCGATAGACTGGAAATTGTAAAGGGATTACAGAGTTGAAAAAGAAAACAGCTATATTTACCGTTATAGAACATAGGGATGAATATATTAAAAGAAATAGCGGGAAGATTATGGGCAACATGGGGATTAGTGACATTTATAATTACGTTTATTATCGTTTTGCCTATAGCCTTAATAGCATATCTTTTACCAGAACCTAAGGGCACTGCATATTTGTGTAAGGTATCCGTTATCTGGATGCGTGTATGGTTCTTCCTCATTGCCTGTCCTATTGAAATAAAAGGTCGTGAACATTTTCAAAAAGGTAAAAGTTACATTGTAGCCTGCAATCATAATTCAGTATTAGACATTACACTTTCTTCGCCTTTCATACCCGGTGCTAATAAAACTATTGCTAAAAACAGCTTTGCCAAAATACCCTTATTCGGTTTGTATTATGCTAAAGGCTCAATTCTTGTAAATCGTAAGAGTGAAAAGAGTCGGAAAGAGAGCTATGAGAAAATGAAATGGGTATTGAAAATGGGGATGCACATGTGCATTTATCCGGAAGGAACCCGTAACCGTACTAACGCACCATTAAAACCTTTTTATAACGGGGCGTTTAAACTGGCTCATGAAACCCAAACTGAAATTATTCCTACTGTAATCACAGGAACAAAAGAGGCTGTACCTCTACACAAACCCTTTTTCTTTCTGCCCCGCAAACTCACCATGGAGTTTTTACCGCCTGTATCGCCTGAAAACCTTTCTGCTATAGAGCTTAAAGAAAAGGTATTCGAAATTATGAAGGCGCATATTTTAGCTACCCAACAGTCATAAACCTTCATTAATAACTGGTGAAAGATCTGGTGCGGTTAATTTTCAGATCCTGTAATATTCCGGCTTTCGGGCTAATGGTGATGTTGAAAAATCTGTACAGACCTATCGGAGTTACATTAATCGACATTTGCCAGCAGTGTAAATCTCTCGATATAGCCATAGAAAGCGTCTGAACTTGATTGGTGGTAAAGTCGTAATATCCTGTCATACTTAGGTTCCATTTGGGGGTAAGATTGAAACCTCCGTTAAAGTTAATGCTGGAGTTTACCGGTTTAGCCCCACTTTGCTGATAACCCGGAGAACGTCTTTGTCTTGAATAGCTCAGGGAGAAAGACAAGCTGAACGACCAGTCAGTATTGAAATCTACGAATTCGGCAGGGTTTTGTTGCATGAACTCCAGCAAGCGCATTTGATCAGCTTGAAGCATGGGATCATTCAGTCTTTTATTGATTTCCTCTTCACGAGCTTTGGCTTTTGCAGGATCTTTGGGTTTGCTCTGGAAGCTGGTACTCATGGAGATACTAGCATTAGTAATAGTACCAATTTTAAATCCTTTTCCAGCCCAGGCGTATTCATTGATAGCATTACCATACTCATTCAACTTGTAGGGAACCAGCGTTGCGGAAGCGTTCAGGTTGATTTTGTCAAACAAATTTGTTCTGAAGTACATACTGATAGGGGATAGCTTTAAGCTATCTGCCAAGAAATTGTAAGAACCGCTGAATCCGAATCCATCAATAAGTTTTATTTTACGAGTATCATCATTTTGACTACTATCAGATGATGCATCATCGTCCGTATCTTCTCCTGTTTCGGAACTAGCATTTTGGGAGGTCGATTTTTTCTTTTTATTGCGCACTTTCAACTCTAGATTATTATCCAACCCGAAGTTGATACCACCCGATCTTCTGCTCGTAAACTGGCTCATAGGCCTTGAGTAAAGGCCTTCCAGCTGATTATAAACCGCTATAGTTCCAGCAGAATCTATTTGTACGGGCTTCCAGAAATTTCTAGTTAAATCAGGTGTGTAACTTAATCCAAGAGTAGGTCGTATTACATGCCGTAAGGCAATAACGTTTGGGCTTTTGAATTGATAGGTACCATACAATGCTGTATTGAAAGATATTCCAAAGGAGGTTTGATGCTTTATTTTGAAAGCTCTTTGATAATCTGCTATAAGGGTATCTTTTACATATGAGCTGTCTCCTACATAAAAGGTTTTGGGTCCCCAGCTTAAAGTGGTGATGCGGTCTACCCATTCCTGCGAATAGGATACAGAAGGTGATATCATGATGGCGCCACCCAGAATAGGGGGGAGCGATAGCGTAATCGGAATACTGTGGTTGGCGCTCCAGCGTGCTGTATCCCATAAGAATTCATAGATTCTTCGGCCTCCAATGCGCTCGTTACTTTTGGAATAGCTTACGCTATCATAAAAGTTAAAGTCGTTTCTAAAGCTACCGGTATATCCGATACCTAGTTGCTCATACCATTTTCGAGTACCCACTCCGTCTTTTTTCTGGAAAGGATACAAAGTGCTTACAGTAAAGTTAGCTGTAGGCAGGTTGAGCGTCATCAAGCGTGTAGAGTTGTTCTGACTATGGTTAAAACCGAGCGAAAGGCTAAAGGGTTTATCCTGCCATTGTTTTGAATACGTAATGGATGAGTTCAGCACGTTATTGTAAGGTGCCAGAGGAATATTGGAAAGATTTCTGTTGTATCCTGTTGAGCTCGCGTTTACGCTGGCAGAGAAAGATACGCCCGGCCTTGCCCTACTGTCTGAAGAGTGATTCCAGTTGAGTGAGTAAGTGCGACTTTTATAGTAATCAGGATCGCCTTTTACATTACGCTGTGTACTTTGAATACTGAAGGTCATTTGCCCCTGATACTTATAAAGCTTTCTATAAGTAGGATTGATAAAAGCTCGCCAAGTACCGTAAGAATAAATATCTCCATATACCCTTACATCCCAGTAATCGTTGATTACGTAGTAATAACCCATACCGGATAATCCTACACCTTCCTGGTCGTTGGTTTCGAAGCTAGGAGCCAAAGCACCTGAGTGGCGCCCTTGATAAAGAGGGTAAAAACCAAAAGGCAGATAAATGGGAACAGGAACTGAATCAAATTCGGGGCGCACTGCACCTGTTACTGCTAGCTTTTTATTTACGATTTTAGCTCTCTTGGCCCGAAAGCCGAAGTGCGGATGGTCTAGGTTACACGTGGTAAAAAAGTTTCCTAATGCATACACCGTATTGGAGTCTACTTTTTTAGCAATTTCAGAGTGAAGGAACATTTCTCCCTGTTGGGTAATTGTTCCTCTAATAATTCCTTTCTGTGTTTTGAAATTATACTGAAGACTGTCTGACTGATAATCGCTTTCACCATCCTTCATTTTCACGTATTCGGCAATTTCGCCTAAGCTGTCCCTAGAGGCTTTTGCCATTACAATGCTGTTCGATTGATTGAGTCTCATGTAAGGCGCTTCCAGAGAGCTTCGTTCGTAATCCACTTTGGCTTTACCGTACAACTCTATTGTTTTGGCCTGTACCATACCTACCACAGAATCCTCTGCTTGATAGGTCACAGGTGCTGATAAAGTATCTTTCGAAATTTTTAGGGTAAAAGTATCAATACGGCTATTTTCCGCTACAATACTGGAGTCGGTAGGAGGAATGGTATCTGTAAGTAGGGAGTCGGGAGATGGAATCGTATCATTATTTGTGGGAATAGTGTCCCTCCGAGGTGCTGTGGTATCATACGCCCATACCCCGTATAGAACCTTATTTCTTGAAGCAACATTATCAATAGCGCCAATTTGATTACTTACCGTTATGAGCAGAATAACAGTAAGTAAAAGTACGGCATGATAAATTCTTTTAAATTTGCGCATTAGGGTTGTAAAGTACGCAAATGTATAAATAACAAAGTAAACATCCCTTCACCACCGGTAACTATTAACAAATTTAATTTATCAACAGAGCTGTATGAGGTTTTTTGGATATTGTTTAGGCCCACTTTTATGTTTTTTGGTTTCTTGCATCTTCGTAAGCGCGCAGAACCCCTCTAACAGGTCTTCTGTAAATACCATCATTATTGATGCAGGGCATGGAGGCACGGATGTAGGTGCCAGAGGTACCATTACCAACGAAGCCACCATTACGCTAGCAGTGGCTAAAAAGCTGGTTAAAGCTATGAGGGAAGAATTCCCCAATATTAAGATACTGGAAACCCGTCCTACGGAGGCATTCCCAGGAAATACTACCAATTCTGTTGCTGCCAATCGCTACCGTGCCGAATTTGCAAATGCCAATAATGGAGATCTGTTTATTTCTCTTCACTGCAATGCTGCAGGAAAAAAGCCGGGAGGTTGGTATGCACAAAAAGTGGTGGGCAGAGAAGCGCGGACCCGATATGTCAAAAAGGGTAAAAAAAGGGTGAAACAAACCTATTATGTAAACAAATATGCAAATGTGTGGGTGGAAAATACAGCTCGTGGTACTGAAACCTATATTTGGGCTGTCAATAAAAACGATCAGAAAGTTTCTTCCATCGGACAAGTAAGTCAGGATAACAACGAGGAAGGAGATTACTACAATGAAGAAACGGAGGATACAGGGGCGGATACTTTAGCGTTGCCCGATCCCAACGATCCCGCAGAAAGAGCGCGGATGCTGATTTACGCCCAACATTATTTTAGAAAAAGTTATGCCTTGGCCACCCTGGTAGAAAAAGAATTCGTGGCCAGTGGCCGTGTGAGTAGAGGGGTGCAACAGCGTAATCATAAGGGTATCTGGGTATTACAAGCTACCGGCATGCCCAGTATTCTGGTCGAAATGGGATTTATTAGCAATAATGATGAGCAAGCCTATATGATGAGTGAAGAGGGACAGAATACCATCGTACAGTGCATTATCAATGCAGTAAAGACTTATATCGAAAAATATGGCTAAAACCAACTTATTTACCTATTTTGCCATTAGAATACGAACTGTAAGTCGGAATTGCGAGGAGTAAACCTGTGAATATAACTGATTTTCAGATGAATTTAACAGGAGAAGAAATGAAAAATATTCATTTTTACAGCGAGAATCAGGGTTTTTGCCGCGTAAAACAGTCAGGAAAAGTTAGTGATCTGTACTAAATGTAAAATTATATGTGAGGTGGAAGGATTGAGAGTGCTATGACAAACTCACCTGTATTATAAGTGTAAACAAATGAAAATTTCAAACGAAGTAAAAGTAGGTATCCTGGCCGTAGTAGCCATAGTTGCTTTGATCGTCGGTTTCAGGTTTTTAAAAGCGAAAGATATTTTTAACCGTACACCTAAACTGCATGCTATTTTTAAATCGGTAGGAGGCTTGGAGAAAGCCAATTTTGTGAAAATAAACGGGCTTACAGTAGGTTCTGTATATGCCATGGAGCCTGCCGATGAAAATGTTACTGCGGTAAAAGTAACATTAAGTATTACCGAGAAAGTGAATATCCCTTCCAATTCGGTGGCTTATATAGAAGGTAGCTTGTTAGGTTCTTCCAATGTTATTATTGAGTTAGGAGATGCTACCACTAATCTCAAGGACGGAGATGTGATTCAAACCAAGGAAGAAGCAGGACTTTTAGGTAACCTGACTTCGGAGGCTAAGCCGCTGATCTCCAAGGTGCGTAATGCAGCCGATACGGCCACATTGCTCTTGTCAAATTTTAACAATATTCTTAATCCCGCAACGCAGCATGAGCTACAAGCTACGATAGCCAATTTAAGTCGCTCTACAGCCGCTTTGAATGCATTACTAAATAGCCTCAATCAGCCTTTATCGGCTACAATGGAGAATATGAATGCCATTACTTCGAATATCAAAAATCAGAATAAGGCTATAGAAGGCATCTTAAATAATGCCAATACGTTCACTAATGACTTAAAGCAGTTGCAACTTCAACGTACGATTGACAGCTTAAATGCTACCATTTCGGACTTGCGCACCACTATTGCCGGTATTTCTGATCCTAACGGTAGCCTTGGGGCACTCATGCACGACCGTAAGATGTACAACAAACTGAATGATGTGTTGTTAAGTTTGGAAATATTGTTGGATGATATTCGTGTACATCCTAAGCGTTATGTGAATATTTCTGTATTTGGTAAGAAAAATAAATCCGGCGAGTTAACCGCTCCCGCAATAAAAGATTCGGTTCCCAGGTGATAAGGCAAGATTTTTTTAAAAGACATTTACTTTTTTCGTTAGTAATCATATTGCTGGGTTGTGTAGTAGCTTCCAGCGCTACACTGAGAACCCGCAAGACAGCTCCTGTTATTGTTACTTTACCACTACAGGATACCATCATTATTATACGGGCGAATACTTTTTCCTTGCAAAAAGATAATGACAGCAGCGATTTACTGATTGTAGAGGGTAATGTGCTGGCTAAACAAGGCACTTCGATCTTTAGAGCAGATAAGGCCATAAAAAATAATCGACTGAATACTTTTGAGGCGTGGGGACGTGTGCATATCACTGATGCTGATACCACACATATTTATGCCGACCATTTAAAATATTTTGGCACTACACAGGTGGCTCATTTGGATGGTAATGTAAAACTCACCGACGGCCGCGTGATACTTACTACTCCCAGTCTTAAATATGATATGACCACCAATATAGGCATATATAACAAGGGTGGTAAAGTAGTGAATGAGAAAACCGTCATTACCAGTACCGAGGGCGAATACTACCGGGATTTGCAGGATGTTTTCTTTAAGAAAAATGTATTGGTTAAAGATCCTGCATACGAAATCACTACAGATTCTCTTCAATACAATACCGGTACCCGCATTGCAACCTTTCTTACGCAGACACATATTGTAGACTCGGCACGCCGTACTATTGATACTAAGGAGGGCTACTATAATCTGAATACGAATCAGGCTGAATTCCGTCAGCGGCCTTTTATCAATGATGATAATAAATTTACATTGAACGCTGATGTGGTATATCTTGATGACAATATCGCTCGAGCTGAAGGGAATGCGGTGGCGGTAGATTCTACGCGTGGTACGATTATTATTGCCAATCTTATTTTTCAAAACAGGCTGAATGAAGCGGTCTTGGCCACTCAAAAACCTGTGATGATCGTTAAACAGGATAGTGATTCATTGTACGTGGCAGCAGATACTTTGTTTAGCGCCAAGCTGAGCGACTTGTTTGAAGAACAGGTTGTAACACCCGCAGAGCTTCCCGATACCGATGCCCCAACTGTAGAAAAAGATGATAGCTTATCCGTTCCAGCAATAACACCTACGGTTATGGAGCAAATTGCCGCAGTAGCTCCTGCAGCAGATTCGGTAAATATGCCTGTTATAAACGAAATGGACAGCTCGATAGTGGATGATGCAAAAGCAAACATACTTACACAGGAATTGGCAGACAGTACAGAAATAGCAACTACCTTGTTACAGGCCGATACAGTAATCCCTCAGCGTGTCTTGCCTGCTCAAAATGTCAATACACCTTCAAAGGATGTCAATAAGGTAGCGGTGAAAAAAGATGCCGCAACCATTTCCACTACATTTGAGAAGCCTAAAACCACTGTAAACGATAGTACAGACCGATATTTTGAAGCTTTTCATAATGTGCGGATTTACTCCGATTCGATGCAGGCGGTGTCCGACAGTTTGTTTTATTCATTTAAAGATTCTATATTCAGATTATATAAAGATCCGGTGGTATGGGGAAAGGAAAGTCAAATTACGGGCGATACCATTTTATTGCACACGAAAAATAAGAAACCTCACTGGATGGAAGCATTTAAAAATGGATTTATCGTGAGCTATGTGGGTAGTGAAGCGTATAATCAGGTGAAATCCTCTCGTATTGATGCTTATTTTGTAGATGGTTCGTTGGACTCAGTCAGGGCTAAAGGATCGGCAGAATCGATTTATTATATACAAGACGATGATAGTGCTTTTTCTGCCGTTAATCATTCTACTGGTGATATTATCGACAGTTATTTTAATGAAAAGCAGCTGCACAAGGTTGTATTCAGAGGAAACGTTAAAGGCACGATTTATCCCATACAGCAAAAAAAGCCGGGCGAAATGAAGCTGGAAGGATTTATTTGGAAAGAAGCACTAAGGCCAAAAACCAAGTTTGAATTATTCGAATAATACCACTCACTAATCAAACTAATAAAAAGTGCGCAGCATTTTAGAGATATTAGGTAATAGCTTTGTAATAGCGTTGCAGGAGCTGTTAAAGAACAAGCTACGTACCTTTTTAAGTTTGTTCGGTGTCACCATAGGTATTTTCTGTATTATTGGCGTACTGGCCACTGTAAATAGTCTCAAGCGAAATATTCAAAATGAGATTAAGCAGATGGGCAGTAATATTATCTTCATAGATAAATGGGTTTGGGGTGGTGGTCCTGATTATCCTTGGTGGAAGTTTGCCAACAGACCTTATCCAAAGTATCATGAGCTGAAGCAGATAAAAGAAAGATCTCCCTCTACACAATACGCAGCTTTCTTTTATGATGTTACCGATAATCTTGAATTTTCGGGGTCTTTGCTCAATGGTGTAAAAGTATATGGCGTAACTGAAGAGTATAATGATATTCAGAAACTGACTTTCGATTACGGAAGATATATATCTGATGCAGAATTTCATTTCGGCACCAATGTAGCTGTAATTGGTCATGAAGTAGCCACTAAACTTTTTGTCGATCCTGAGCTTGCATTAAACAAGCAGATTAAAGTTAAAGGAAAGCAAGTGAAGGTTATAGGGGTAATTAAGAAGCAAGGTAAACAGCTTACCGGAGGGTGGGAGTTCGATCGATGCATGATTATCCCTTATCATTACGCCAAGACCATCTACCTAGAGCGATATTCTGACCCCAAAATCATGGTAAAAGGGTATGAACATATTACCAGTACGGTGCTTAAGGACGAGCTGGAAGGAGTGATGCGGAGCATACATAAGTTAAGACCCACTCAGGAGTCAGATTTTGCATTGAACGATTTAAACGATTTTAGTAAAGATGTTGAGGCCGCATTTGCAGGACTGAACATAGGGGGTGCTATAATTGGAGGTATCAGCCTTATTGTAGGACTATTCGGTGTTGCCAATATTATGTTTGTCACTGTAAAAGAACGCACTCCTCAAATCGGATTAAAGAAAGCGCTTGGGGCAAAAAATCATATTATACTTACAGAATTTTTATTGGAGTCGGCATTTCTTTGTGTGATTGGTGGGTTAATAGGTTTGATACTGGTGGCCGTACTGGCTATTATATTATCCAAGGCGTTGGAGTTTCCGGTATATGTATCGGTAGCGAATATGGTATGGACTTTTATAATTTGTGTGCTGGTGGGAGTGGTTGCCGGTATTATTCCGGCCATGCAGGCTGCTAAAATGAATCCCGTTGTGGCTATCAGAAGCTGAGTAAATACTTGGTAAGACACTGTGATATTATGGCCGACACTAAGCCCAAGAAGAGAAATATTAACATTTCAAATTAGCGATATTTTATACTGATGTCTGTTATATTAGCCATAGAGTCGAGCTGCGATGAAACGTCGGCAGCGGTGTGTGTAGACGGAAAGATTTTATCCAATAATATTGCTACTCAGGCGGTGCATGCACAGTATGGAGGTGTAGTGCCGGAGCTGGCTTCGCGTGCCCATTTGCAGAATATAGTACCTGTAGTAGATGTAGCGTTAAAGAAGGCCGGAAAGGAACTCAAAGATGTGGATGCGATTGCTTTTACACAAGCTCCGGGTCTTATTGGTTCGTTATTGGTAGGTGCTACTTTTGCGAAATCACTTTCGCTTGCATTAAACAAGCCATTGATATCGGTAAATCATATGCAGGCGCATGTATTAGCCAACTTAATACCAGATCGTAAACCGGAGTTTCCCTTTTTGTGCTTAACTGTCAGTGGAGGGCACACGCAGATTGTATTATGTAAATCTCCCCTAGATCTGGAGGTGATAGGAGAGACGATTGATGATGCAGCGGGTGAAGCTTTCGATAAATGTGCTAAACTATTGGGACTTCCTTATCCGGGAGGACCACTGATTGATAAATATGCCAGGGAAGGCGATCCTGCACGGTTTCAGTTCCCGGAGCCTAAAATCCCCAACTATAATTTCAGTTTCAGTGGTTTGAAAACGGCGGTGCTTTATTTTCTGATGAATGCCGGCAAAAGCCAGATCTATAAAGAAGCGTTTACCGCAACAGAAGAAGAGCGCAAGAAGTTTATAGAAGAAAACCTTTACGATATCTGTGCTTCTCTGCAAAATAGAATCATCACCATCTTACTGAAAAAGTTTGCTAAAGCTGCTAAAGATTTAGGAGTAAAAGACCTTTGCATTGCAGGTGGAGTTTCGGCAAATAGCGGTTTGCGACAAGCTTTTACCGAAATGGGGCAAAAAAACGGATGGAATACATTTATTCCGGAGTTCCAGTATTGTACGGATAATGCGGGTATGATTGCTATTACGGCATATTATAAATACCTCAATAAGGAGTTTGCCCCTTTAACCGTGCAACCCGCGGCTAGGGGATTTGAGTAAGTTAGATAGAGCATCGAAATTAAAACAGATTGTCTTTGGCCAATCCTTATTTTCAGTTTAAGCAATTTACCGTATATCACGATCGGTGTAGTATGAAGGTTACTACAGATGCCTGTTTATTTGGCGCGTGGGTAGCTCATGAGCTTCATGCTGCTTCTAGCCCAAAATATGAGATCTTAGACATAGGTAGTGGCAGTGGCTTACTAAGTTTGATGTTGGCTCAATCTATAAATGGCCATATAGAAGGAATAGAATTGCAAGACTCGGATTATCTTCAATCTTTGGAGAATGTTGCTCAATCGCCCTATGCAGAGCGAATACAGATTTTTAAGGGTGATGCGCTTACTTTTCCGTATGCGAAAAAGTATGATGTAGTGATCAGTAATCCTCCTTTCTATGAAAAGGACCTGAGAAGCGATAGCAGTGGTAAAAATATTGCGCATCATGACGACGGTCTGAAACTTGATGCGCTTGTAAAGCTGATACAGAAAGTGCTGCAACCCAGTGGTACATTTTATTTGTTATTCCCTGCTAAACGTATTCAGGAAATAAAACGGGAAATAGCGATAAGCCATTTATGCATCAATAAAATGGTATCTGTTAGGCAAACAGAAAAACACACGCACTTCCGGTTCCTGCTAAAAGGCTCTTTTTATGAAACACCCTTACAGCAGGAGGAAATAGTCATTAAAACTGATAATAATTATACTGACGCGTTCGTACGTTTGTTACAGCCTTATTATTTGTATTTGTGACTTTAAAGAGGGATCTTCTTCCCGGTTTCGACAGCTTTGTAAATCGCTTCGATAATTCTTAAGTCTTGAAGGCCCACTTCTCCGTCTACAGGGATCTCGGGCTTTTTGCCATCAAGTATGATAGCGGCCATTTCATCCATTTGGACGGTCTGATGCACTACAACGGGTGCATTAATTTCACCTTTATTAGAACGCGCTCTAATGGGGCCATACCCGGTTGCAGGCTGCATTTCAATAAACCCTCTTTCTCCGTTGAGGAAGAATCGGTCCAGATAATTCATATTATATGTGGAAAGGCATGAGGCTGTGGCGCCACTCTTGAAGCCGAACTGGAACAATATCGTTTCGTCCACTCCTGCTTTAAATTTCACAGGATCGGTTTTCGTTTCCTGTGCAGTAACCCAGATAGGCTCTTCACCTACCATATAGCGACAGCCGTTTATCGCATAGATGCCGATATCCATCAATGCTCCACCACCTGCCAGTTCTTTATTAAGACGCCATTGGTTAGGATTGCCTATGCGAAAACCACTAAGTCCTTGAAAGAATTTAATAGCGCCTAGTTCGCCCTCTTTTCTCATACGTACCGCTTCAAGAGTGTGCGGTTCAAAACGCATACGGTATCCTACCAGCAAATGCACACCGGCTTTTTTACAGGCTTCCACCATTTCTTGCCCTTCCTTTACACTAATCGCCATGGGCTTTTCGCAGATCACATGCTTGCCTGCGCGGGCTGCTCTTATAGTGTGGTTATGGTGTAAGGAATTGGGAGTAATCACATACACAGCATCTATATCGGGATTATTTTTAATGGAGTCGAAGTTTTGATAATTGTATCGATTTTTTTCAGGAACGTTATATAGTGCTCCCCATTCTTTCAGTTTTTCAGGAGTTCCACTGATGAGGCCTGTTACTTTTGCTCTTTTACAATCTTTCATGGCCTCTGCAACACGCTTTGCGTATCCTCCAAGCCCCATTAGTGCTACACGCAATACTTTTTCATTTGCGGGTGATTGTTGTGGATTGAAGGAAAATAACTGTGGGCCTACTAATGGTAAACCTGCAGAGACAACACCCATTTGTTTAAGAAATGTTCGTCTTGATTTCATGGCATGTAGTTTAGAGCAATGTGGATTATAAAATTAAACTTATCGACTTTTTAGCTATTGATAACATTTTGAGCAATCTTCAACACTTTTTGTAATTGTTCTTCGGGTGTGAGATTTGTAGTATCAATTTCAATGGCATCGCTGGCTTTTCTTAGCGGACTTACTTCACGATTGGCATCAATGTAGTCGCGCATTTCAATATTATGAGCTACCTCTTCAATAGTGATGTTAGGATTTTTTTGATATAGTTCCTTAAATCTTCTTTCTACGCGTACCGCATTATCCGCAGTAACAAATAATTTAAGTTCTGCATCAGGGAAAACGGTAGTGCCGATATCTCGCCCGTCCATGATAATTCCTTTTTTAGCCCCCATTTTTTGCTGCTGTTTTACGGCGAACTCGCGTACTTCAGGAATGGCTGCTACTTCACTTACTTTGTCAGCAACAATCATTTCCCGAATCAAATACTCCACGTTTTCGTTATTCATGAACATTTCTACTTTTCCGGTTTGCTCATTTAGTCTGAAGTCCAGATCCATTCCGTCAAGAGCATTGAGTATTTGTTCTTTATTATTAAAATCGATGTTGTTTCTCAGAAAATATAATGTAATGGCACGATACATGGCACCACTATCTACATACAGATAGTTGAGCTCTTTGGCCAGCTGGCGGGCAATGGTACTTTTCCCACAACTGGACAAGCCATCAATCGCAATGACAATTTTTTTCTCGCTCATTTAATTACTAAATAAATTTGTATAAAGGTAGAAATTAATCTTTAATCAGTAATTTTATTGTCTGCTAGCGATGCTTATTTAATCTGTGATATAAAAAAGTATAATGATGAAGTCATTTAAAATTGCATGTTTTAGTTTGTCTATTATCGCACTTTCTTTACTAAGCTGTAACGGAAACAATAATTCTAAAAACGAATCAGATAGCGATGCTATGAGTACAACAGATTCAACTGTCATTACAGAGTTAGCTGTTGATTATTCAGCAGGGGATCAAACTTTTAAGAGTTATGCCGCTTACAAGGAGGGTGGTGAAAATCTTCCTGTAGTACTGGTAGTACCCGAATGGTGGGGTGTTAATGATTACACTCGCAGCCGAGTGAAACAATTGGCTGAGCTTGGTTACTTTGCCATGGCCGTAGATATGTACGGTGATGGGAAAACTGCAGACGATCCGGCTACAGCGGGCGAACTGGCAACACCGTTCTACAAAGATGCTCAGTTAGCAAGAAAGCATTTTGAAGCAGCACTCGAAAAGGCAAAAAGCTTTAATCAGGTAGATAGCTCCAAAATCGCAGCTATCGGTTATTGTTTTGGAGGATCCATGGTATTGAATATGGCACGTTTGGGACTTGATCTCAAAGGCGTTGTCAGCTTTCATGGCGGTTTGAATGGAGGGTTACCACCGGCTCAGAAAGGTTCTATAAAAGCAGCCCTTTTGGTTTTACATGGCGAGGCAGACTCTATGGTGCCTGAGGAAGAAGTAAAGGCGTTCAAAAAAGAAATGGATGAGGCTGAAGTTAATTATAAATTTATAGGGTACCCAGGTGCCAAACATGCATTTACGAATCCCAATGCTACAGCTGTTGGGCAAAAACATAATATCGATGTAGCTTACGACGAAACAGCAGATAAAGCTTCTTGGGAAGAACTAGTGAGCTTTCTCAGTTCTGTATTCCAATATTAGGGACAATCGTTTGCACAAACAGTATAATTAAGGGATAATCAGCGTTTCTTAATAGCTGTTTATCCCTTATTTATTGTATGCATTCTCCAGTTGTAGTAATGGGTGTTTTGATATGTTGTTATCATGATTAATGCAATCACTCAAGTATTCCCTATTAGAGTTTATGGTGTTATGAGAGGGAGGAAAATGAATAAGCATAAGCATAAGAAAATATTTCTATGACTATTGTTGAACGAATGCGCAAACGATTGAATGATATTTAATGTTGATTACTGATTATTTTCGTAGAAGTGATACTACAATTGCTTCCATAGCATCCTAAAAATTTAAATTTTTTACAGGAAATGAAAAGAAAAGACTTCGTTAAAAGCACTGGGGTGGTCATGGCAGGACTTTCTGTAATGCCCGCTAACAGTGTGTTTAGTATAATCGGAAAACCACAGGCGGGTTTAAAAACTGCTTTAATTGGTGTTGGCGCCAGAGGGATTACACACCTCGATCTACTGCTCCGCAGGAATGATGTGGATGTAGTGGCTGTGTGTGATATCGATCCAAAAATGATCGAAAAATCTAAGCAGCTGGTTGCTAAAGCAGGAAAAAAGCAACCGCAGTATTTTACAGAGGGAGTGGATGCTTGGAGGAAGATGCTAGAGTTGAAGGGTATTGAAGCCATCATCATATCTACTCCCTGGGAGCTTCATAAGCCTATGATTATAGAGTCTCTGGAAGCCGGTATTAAATATGTAGGTACCGAAGTAGTATTGGGTATTACTTTGCAGGATCACTGGGATGTAGTAAAGGCAGCAGAAAAGTATAAAGGTCATGTGATGATGCTGGAGAATGTATGTTATCGGCGCGATGTGATGGCAGTGCTAAACATGGTGCGTCAGGGTATTTTTGGTGAGCTGATTCACTTACAAGGAGGCTATCAGCATGATTTGCGGGGAGTGAAATTCAACGACGGCAAAACCCCTTACGGTAAAGGTGCTGAGTTTGGCCCTGTGGATGGTTACTCAGAGTCCAGATGGAGAACAGATCATTCTGTACATCGCAATGGAGATTTGTACCCAACTCATGGCATCGGTCCTATTGCTCACTACATCAATATTAATAGAGGGAACCGTTTTATTTCGTTGAACTCTTTTGCATCTAAAGCAAGAGGCTTGCATAATTATATTGTAGAAGTAGGCGGTCCTAACCATAAAAACGCTAAGGTGCAGTTTAAACTGGGTGATGTGGTTACCACCCAGATTGCTTGTGCCAATGGCGAAACCATTCTACTACAACATGATACCAACTTACCCCGTCCTTATTCGCTGGGTTTCAGAGTGCAGGGCACCAAAGGATTATGGATGGATGTAGCAAAAAGCATTTATGTGGAAGGTAAGTCCCAATCTCATAAATGGGATGAAGCTAAAAAATGGCTGGACGAATACGACCATCCTTTATGGAAAAAATATAGCCAGGATGCTGCGGGAGCAGGACATGGAGGCATGGACTGGTTTGTTATAAATTCGTTCATTGAATCGGCCAAGCGTAAAGTGCCCACTCAAATGGATGTGTATGATGCAGCGGCTTGGAGTGCTATCACACCTTTAAGTGAAATGTCCATTGCTCTGGGTAATGAGACGGTGGAATTCCCAGACTTCACGGGCGGAGAGTGGATGTATCGCAAACCGGTATTTGCACTCAATGACGATTTCTAACAATTCATCTTTGCATATCTAGCGCTTTCTTTAGAGTAGAACTAAAGGAAGCGTTTTTGTATAAAAAAACCGTCACCTCGTGACGGTTTTTCATTTGTTCGTGTGTTTCATAGGTTAGGCAAACAATTGAGGTCGTACAGTTGCAAAAGTATAGATTTTTTTTATATAAACTAACAAATGTTAGTATATTTTTAGTTGTAAGCCGTCATATGAGAGATGTTTGCCCGGAGGGAGTATACGTGTTATTGCATCGTGGGTGCCCAACTGATGCGACATGTGGATAAAATAAGTGTCGGATACACCCAGTTCATCAGCAATTGCTATCGCTTCCTGTAGAGTAAAGTGGGATATATGTTTTTGGTGACGTAGCGCATTGATTACCAGTATCTTACTACCTTGTATTTTATCTTTGGAGGCATCGTCGATACGGTTGGCATCGGTAATATAGGTAAAATCGCCTAGTCTAAACCCTAGGACGGGCATATGCAGATGCCACACAGGAATAGGAATAATGTGCAGATCGCCAATAGTAAAACTTTCGTTTTCCTGAATAGGATGCAGATTGATGGAGGGCACACCGGCATATTTTACCTCCGTAAAAGCATAATCAAATTCGGTTTTGATTCTATCTAGGCTTTGGACACTGCCATAAACATCCATCGGCTTCTGTTGAAAGAAATTGTATGCACGCACTTCATCTAATCCTGCGATATGATCTTTATGCGAGTGTGTAATCAACACGGCGTCTAGCTTCGTGACGTCGTGAGTAAGCATTTGCTGTCTGAAATCGGGACCGGTATCAATAACAATAGTAGTAGTAGGGGATTCTATTAGAATACTAGATCGTAGGCGTTTATCTCTGGGATCTGAAGAGGTACATACCTCACATTTACAACCTATCATCGGGACACCCGAACTGGTACCCGTACCCAAAAACGTGATTTGTAATTGAGGATATGACAAAACGTTAGAGTCGAAATGATAATGAACAATGAAATCAGGATAAAAATATTATTTATTACTCAATTTTTACCCGTTGAGTCCTCTTTAGGTAAAGGCCCCTTCTCATTCTCAAATATTTCGGTATAAAACTTTTTGGAGTTCTCGTCAAGCAAATTCGTGTCAATTTCCAGCTGAGGGATAATTTCCAGTAATGTATTAATACGTCCCTCAATTTGCAGAAACTTATTAATTACAATTACCTTCTTATTGTCCAATATACAATATCCGCTTTGAAAATTACCACGCTCATACCGCAGTATATAGCCGCATTGTTCAGCAATGGTCTCGAGCTTATCTAACGTGTTTTGTGTATATCTGATCATATTGTTTATTGCCCCGCAAAGATAAAGATTTAAAAACAGGCTAAGATACTATGTGAATATTGTGGGGAATGATACAAAATAGGCAGTAGCATCATACATTTGCATTTTTAATAAATTATGCCACAGGCACGCAAAATTATCAATGATCCTGTTTACGGGTTCATTACCATAAACCACCCTGTATTATTACGGGTAATTTCTCATCCGCTGTACCAGCGTTTGCGCAATATACACCAAATGGCTTTTGGTTATCTCGTTTATCCAGGAGCCGTACATAGCCGTTTGCATCATTCTTTGGGTGCTTATCATCTAATGTGCACCGCATTAAATGAGTTGAAAGGTAAGGGGGTAGAAATTACCGAAGATGAAGAGCTGGGCGCTAAACTGGCTATCTTGCTGCATGATATTGGGCATGGTCCTTTCTCGCATGCACTTGAAAATGAATTGATAATAGGAGCCCATCATGAGAAGATTTCTTTGTTGATTATGCAAAAGCTGAATATGGAGATGGATGGTGCGCTGAACACAGCTATTGAAATCTTCACTAACAGGCATCCCAAAAAATTCCTCCATCAGCTGGTTTCGGGTCAGCTAGATACCGATCGTATGGATTATCTCACCCGTGATAGTTTTTTCACCGGTGTAGCCGAAGGGGTAATAGGCTACGATCGTATTATAAAAATGCTTTGTGTGAAAGATGGTAATCTGGTAGTGGAGGAAAAAGCTATTTATTCGATCGAAAAATTTCTCTTGAGTCGCAGACTCATGTATTGGCAGGTTTATCTGCATAAAACAGTGGTAGCAGCTGAAAAAATGCTGATTATGATTATCCGCAGGGCAAAGGAACTGATAGCAAAGGGAGTACCTATCACTGCGGCAACTGCCCCTCTTAATAGATTCTTACATGCCAGAGACACTTCGGTGAATATAGAGGAATTGTTAGATGACTTTTGCAGTATGGATGACCATGATGTAATGGTAACGATAAAGAATTGGTGTAGGCATGAAGATAAAGTACTCTCTACCTTATGTACAGCCCTTATTCAGCGCAAAATCATGCACATCAAGTTACAGGCCCGGCCTTTTGATGAGCAGGTGCTGATTGATAAATGTAAAGAGCTGGCCCAAGTGATGCAAGTTAGTGAAGAGGAAGCGCGATACTTTGCATTTAGCGGTGAGGCTACCAATACATTGTATAACTTAAACGAAGAAAATATCAGTATTTTGTATAAGGATGGTACGCTGAAGGATATTTCTCAAGTAGACAATGCCATTATCGACGTAAAGGCCAGTGAACCTGTTAAAAAATATTATATCTGTTTTTTGCGCCTGTAGCTCGGGTGCCATAAGTTTTTAATATTTTTACCCGTTGGGTTTTCGATCTTAATCAATAAATTATTAATTAAATATTAAACAATGTATTTTTCTGCTTCGCAAATTGCATTAATGATTGGGGGAAAAGTGGATGGCGACCCCAATGCTACTGTGAATTCATTTGGTAAGATTGAGGAAGCTGGCGCGGGGCAGTTGAGCTTTCTGGCAAATCCGAAATACGAAGAATATTTATATATTACCAAAGCTTCTATCATTATTGTAAAGGAATCACTGGAGCTCAAACATCCAGTAGCCTCTACTTTAATCAGAGTAGGCGACCCTTATACAGCCTTCGCTACCTTATTGCAAAAATATCAGGAGTTCATGCAGCAACAGCTGAAAGGGATTCAGCAACCTTGTTATATTGCTCAGAGTGCGAAATATGGAGAAAACGTGTATATAGGCGCTTTTGCGTATTTGGGTGAAAATGTAAAAGTAGGTAACAATACCAAAATTTACCCAGGCGTCTATCTAGGTGATAATGTAACTGTTGGCGACAATTCTGTGATTTTCCCTGGGGTAAAAATTTTGCATAATTGTGTTATCGGTAATAATGTAACCATTCATGCTGGAACCATCATAGGAAGCGATGGCTTCGGATTTGCACCGCAGGCTGATGGTAGTTTTTCCAAAGTACCCCAAATTGGAAATGTAGTGATTGAGGATGATGTAGAGATAGGAGCTAACTGTACTATTGACAGGGCAACGATAGGCTCTACTATTATCCGGAAAGGAGTGAAGATGGACAATCTTATTCAGATTGCCCACAATGTAGAAATTGGTGGTAGCACAGTAGTGGCCGCTCAAGCGGGCATCAGCGGTAGTACCAAGGTAGGTAAGGGTGTGATGATTGGTGGGCAGGCTGGCATTGTAGGGCATCTACATATTGGTGACGGAGCAAAGATTAATGCACAGAGTGGTGTGAGTAAGAGTATTGAACCTGGCAAAGCAGTGACCGGTTCTCCTGCTCATGATTATGCAGCTGCTTTACGCAGTCAGGCACTAAGTCGTAATCTGCCGGATATCGAACGTCGCATTAAGCAATTAGAGCAGCTTGTGCAACAACTGGTAAAAACTACTTCATAAAACTTTTTTCATCTTTCCTGAAATGACGCTACGTATCGGAGCACAACTATGGTCTTTGCGAGAAATACTTCAGAAAGACCCTATGGGTACATTATCGTTGCTCTCCGATGTTGGGTATCGTTATGTAGAGCCTGCCGGATTTAGTGTTCAGGATAAAACAATTCAAGGATTCAGACCTGAGGACTTAAAAACGATGGTAGAAACACAGGGGATGAGTATGCCTTGTGGCCATTTTTTCTTTCTTCCGCAGGAAGTTCATATTGTGTGTGAATGCGCTGCTCAAATGGGGATGCAATATATAGTACTACCCTATTTAGAAGATGCGTATAAATTATCAAAAGATACCTATAAAAAAGCCGCTGAAATGTTAAATGAAATAGGAGTCATTGTTAACTCCTATGGTCTTCGACTGGCATATCATAATCATGCTTACGAATTTGAGATGCTAAATCAGCAACATCCCTTTGACATATTACTTGAAAATACGGATCCGAACTTTGTATTTTTTGAAATGGATATGGGATGGATGGAGTACGCCGCTCAATCTCCTTTATCTTATTTTGAGCGCTATGCCCATAGATTCCCTTTGTGGCATCTGAGAGATTTAGATGCTCAAACAAAGAATACTACCATTATCGGAAAAGGTATAGTGGATTTTAAAGGAATATTTGAAAACCAACATCAGGCCGGACTGGAGTACGCTTTTATTGAAATGGCCTCGGGGACTACTGCATTGCTGGAGAAGATGATACAAAGTATACGGAACTTACAACAGTGCTTAAGTTGAGGAATATAATTAGAGGATTATGGCGCTCACTTTTGCAGATAGGGTAATTGCATTTAATCAAAACTTAAAGTACATCGGTAAACTGCCTAAAGGTTTTCAGGTGATGAATCCCTATTTAGACAATCCTGAAACTTTGATAGTAATGCAGCAGTTTTACCATAAATATTATGGTGATCACAATAAACGAAGGTTCTTGATTGGTATTAATCCTAGTAGGCATGGGGCAGGGGTAACAGGGGTACCTTTTACCGATACCAAACGCTTGGCCGCTGCCTGTGGTATCGAAATGAAAACGGCCCATACCCATGAAATATCATCGGTGTTTATGTACGACATGATTGAGGCCTATGGAGGGCCGAAACTTTTTTACCATGATTTTTATATTAACTCGCCATTTCCACTGGCTATTATTCGTAATGTAAAAGGCAAATGGGTGAATGCTAATTATTATGACGATCCTGAATTGTATAAGTGTGTAAAAGATTTTATGATACAATCCCTGAGGGAGCACGTGAAAATGGGTTTGTACACAGAGGAGGTATACGTGCTAGGAAAGAAAAATGCCGGATATATTGCTGCTTTAAATAAAGAGGCACAATTGTTCGGTAAGATTCAAATACTCGAACACCCCCGTTTTATTCAACAATATAAGTCGAAAGAAAAGCAGTATTATATAGAGAAGTATCTTTTAATGTTAAAGCAATAGTAGTTTGTTGATATTCTTAAGTGTAAATTTTCTTTTATTTTGAAAGTGTATCTGAAAAATTTTATTTTAAAGTTATATTGCCGAAGCTAGCGCTAATATTAACCGGCACTTTTCCTGAACCTTTTACACCCTTATAGGATTTGTCAAAGGTAGGTCCGTATCTTTTTTCTCTGGTTTGATTTACAATTTCGGTTCCGCTCAGATTTTTTAGGTCTCCATAGCTGGTGGATATCTGAAAGGTGGCATCTAATGCAGGGGCAATTTTGCATACAATGTCCGAGTAGCTGGTTTTAAGATCCAGTTTTTCAAGAGCATTGTGTAATCCTAAGTGCACCCCACTACAAAAATCGATTTTCCCACTTACTGTGCCTGTAAGCTTGTCAATATGGAGTTTAGAATAGGAAATTTTAATATCTCCACCATGAATCGCAGTAGCGTTCAAGCCTCCAAATTTTACTCTTATACTTTTGACATTAGCGATACTGCCTACCGAAAGCTCTCCGAAGGCCTGGTCGATGTCTATAACGCCCTTCCAGTCGGGAAGGAAAGTGTTTCCAAACTCATTTTTTATTTCCAATGGATTGGAAGAAGGCATATAGATAACATAATTAACTTCCATTTTGGACTGTGAGGATTTTCCTCGGGCCGTGCTTCCCGAAAACCGTGTAGTAAATGTTATAGATGTACCTGCACGACTTTCAATGTTGATATGATCCAATAATTGTTGGGCCATTCTTTCATCCTTTGCAGAAGTAATGATGGTAGCTTCTACTTTTACTTCGTTGCGGTTCCAAGAATTGACTACAACTTTCCCGAATTTGTTGGATATTTTTATCATCTGATTACTTTGCAAGGGGTAGCTCTGTGTATAGGTTTTGATCTTCTCTGCATAGTGAGCATGCGCTGTAATGGTACGGCAGCAGATTGCAATTAACAATATGCTAAAGACTTTTATAGTTTTCATTTTTCTTCTTTTGAATTTCCTTTAAAATATTCAATTGTTTGTTAAGTAGATCAGCTTGCATTTTAAGATTTGTAATCATCGCTTCTAATAGCTGCTCTCTGTTAAGACCTTCTTTAAATTGTTGCTTTAATGCTTTATATTCAGATTCGAGTGCTTCCATATCGGTTGCAAATTCTTTGGAGAGCTCTGGCTCGTTTTCTGTTAGTTTCGCCATCTGCTCCTGTTTAATTTCAATAAGGCGTGAATAATGATATAAAGCCTCCTCCTCTAGGGCATCGGAAGGTGTCTGTTTTTGGTCAGCCAGTAGGGGACTGTTGTTCGATTCTTCCGTTTCCGGAATGGGTACCATCAGCCCTTTGTTGGAGTCTGCCGAGGGCGGAGGAGTTTGTGTATGAGTGATTGTAGGGGAAATATTTTTAGAAATGGTGGTCTGATAAATGATAATGGAAACAGCTAAGAAAACTGCAACTGCTGCGGCAATGCGCATCCATTTATGAGAGTATACTTTTCCCGACTGTTTATCAGGGATGTTGAGCTCCCTTTCAATTCGGTGCCAGAGGGCATCGGATGGTGTGTACTCATCAAAAGTTTCTTTATGTTGTTGTATAAATGTTTCCAGTTTACCTTTTCTGTTCATAATTGATAAACTCCATTATTTTCTTTTTGGCTCTGTGATAAAGGGTACGCACATTATTATGCGAAAGTTTTAGCATTAGCGCGATTTCTTCTTGAGGAATGCCGTCTACCGCATATAAATTAAAGATGATGCGATGCCGGTCTGGAAGTTGCGCAATAGCTTTTTTAATCTGTTCGATATTATAATCCCACTGTTCTTCATCAAACTCATCCTCTTTCAAGGAGCTAAGATTTGTGCTGTCTATGTCTGAAAAATATACTTTTCTTTTGCGGATTAGATTAATGGATTTGTTTATAACAATTCTGCGTAGCCAAGCTTCAAAACTACTTTTGTAAGTAAAACGATCCAGATTTTTAAACGCATCTACGAAAGCTTCCTGTACCACATCTTCTGCATCGGCCAAGTTGTTTAGTATACGCATGCTGCTACTTAACATAGCCTTGCTATATTGTCGGTATACCGCGTAATAGGCAGTTCTATCTCCAGTACGACACCGTTCAACCAGCGGGTCAATTGCTATTTCTTGTACTATCTCCAAATATGTACCGTTGTTTTTATATCTAATAATAGCTAAAAACATCGAAATGTTACACTCAAAGCTTTCCTTATATTTTTCACATAAAGAGTAAAAATATTTCATCGATAAAATAGGTGTATTCAGCGAACAAGTAGTGGCATTCGGCGAATATTTTCTTCATGAGATGATTTACAGATTTTTTTGCCCTGTTTTATTACGCCCTTGTGAATTAAAAGTTAACCCTGTAAATCAAATACTTATGAAGAAAATTGAATTTATAATTTCTTTATTTTCAATATTGATTTCAGCCTTCTGTGTGGCTCAAATTCCGTTTCCGGCAGAAACAGCCGTAGTGGTGTCAAAGGCAGGATCCAATTCCCATTATACACTCTACACTATACCGAATGCGGGTATGGAGAATGCCTTGGGGTTCACTTCATGTGCCACAGTGGATTTTTCGCCTCATGAAGTAAACGGGGTTGGTTTGAATAATGTGGACAAATTATTGTATTCTGCTGTGTACAGTGATAACGGCACACCTGAAAATCTCACCGATGACGTACACCTTTACAGAATTGGTGCCGATGGTACTTATCAGGATTTAGGCGTATTGCCCGTTACAGGTGAAGGCAAGAATGTTTCTGATAGGGGATACAAAGTAAAAGTTGAGTACGTGAACTTCTTAGCTGGAACCGTTTATAATGACAAATACATTTATTTCACTATAGCTTTAAGTCATTTGGGGAAGATGGAATCGGTGATAGCATCTAGGAAAAAGCTTTTAGACTTAGATGCTGATGATATTACGATTTATGTAGCTGAAATAGATAATATTTCTTCTTTGACCAGTACCCCCGCCGCTCCTTCTCGTTATTATAAACTGGACATTAGTAACGCGCGTGTAAAGGCAGCCGTTAATGCATTCGTGCAAAGCTTTAATGATAATTACAATAATACGCCTGGCAACTGGGGCGACAAGCTTTACAGTGCCTCGAGAACTGAATCAGGCTTTCACGATATAGATGTGCATCCTGAAACCGGATTATTGTATTCTTATATCAACTATCCACATCCGACACTCGGAGGGGAAGATATGGTAGGTTTCCCAATAGCAGCCAACCTGAACGCATCGAGGAAAGCCTATATCGCTAATCCGGTAGGCACCATAACTAATGAAGTACCCTCTTCACCACTGGTTGGTTTGGCTTTTAATATTGCCGGGAATCATCTGTATGCATTGTTTGCTTCGGGGGAGTATGGCGAAATAGATCTGACAACAGGCGGTGTAAATATTCTGGATGTAAGTAATATTCATAATGATGGAATGGGGTTGATGAATATGAGGTCCGGAGCACAATATACGCTGCTAGGCGACATGGCTCGTCCTTTTGGAGATATTGTTAATCCGGTTCAGTTTGGCACTATTCAAGCTCTTTTGGCCAAAGAAGGGTTGATTGTAAATTGGCAAACATTATCAGAGGTAAATAATCATCACTTCGATATAGAAGTATCTGTCGATGGTAAACACTTTACCAAAGTAGCAACAGTACTGAGTAAAGCTCAACTGGTAAGCAACACACCGCTGGATTACACACACACTATTGATCGCAGTGCATTACCGCTAGGTGTATTGTCAGTGTCTGTGTTAGGATTGATGAGCCTGGCTGGTTTAGGAAGAAGAGTGTCGAAATGGGGTGTAGCAATGATGATTGCATTAACCGGTATGGGGCTGTATGCATGTAGCAAATCAGATGTTGTTAATACCGGAACAGATAAAACGATTTATGTGCGTATTGCACAGGTAGATATTGACGGAACAACTACTTATTCAAAAGTTGTAAAGGTTATTAAACACTAGAGCTGATATTAGTTGAGTAAGAATACTCAAAGGATGCTCCGAGTTACACCCGGAGCATTTTTTTTATCTCATATAGCAACTTTGAACCAATTTATTGGTCGAGTCGTATCGGATTTTAGGCGAAAAAAAAGTGCATTTCATCGAATATTTTAACAAAGCTGCTCTACATAACATTTTTTTGCATTAGAAATTCGAATCATTGTCAAAAAATCCGTCTTATGAAAAGAATACAACTGCTATGCGTTGCTATGAGTATACTTACTGCAGGTATATCATTTGCTCAAACCCAATTCCCCGCAGAAACGGCAGTCGCGTTATCAAAGCCAGGTCCTAATAGTGCGGCACCTAATTATACAATCTTTACCATTCCTAACACCGGAATGGGCAATGCTACTGGTTTTACTGCCGGTGTAACAGTAAACTTTAGTCCACGCAATGTAAACGGAATTGGTTTAAATGAGACCGACAGGTTATTATACGCTGCAGCATATAGTGATAACGGCACACCTGAAAATCTAGCCGATGATGTACACCTTTATAGAATAGGTGCAGATGGTGTTTATCAGAACTTGGGAATACTCCCCATTACTGGACAGGGGGCTAATGTATTAGGTACTAATCTGGAATATATTAATTTTTCTGCAGGAACTGTTTATGATGATAAATACATTTATACAGTCATCGCTTTAAAAAATAATTTTGCTAGTATAAGCAAGGTAGTGGCTACTCTTTTTGGGGGAGCTTTGAATTTGAATGCAGACGATATTGATATCTATGTAGCCGAAATTGATAATATTTCTTCTTTAACCAGTGTCCCTGCAGTTCCTTCGCGTTATTACAGAATGGATATTAGTAACCTACGCGTAAAAGAAGCTATCAATGCTTTCTTACAAGATTTTAATGATAACTTTAACTCGGGAGGTGCCACTTTCGAAGACAAGCTTCTGAGTGCTACAAGAACTAATGGAGGTTTTCAGGATATAGACATAAACCCAGCTGATGAGGCATTATATACTTATATTAACTATCCGGATCCCACACCTGAGCATTCTAATGTGGATGTGGTAGGGTTCCCTGTAAAAGCTACCCTTAATTCATTAGGAACTGAGTATGTTGCAACTCCCATAGGCACTATAACCAATGAGGAGCCAAGTCAGGAAATAGCCGGTCTGGCTTTTGACAAAACCGGAGCGCATTTATACGGGCTGTTTACTTCAGGAGAGTATGGTGAAATAGATCTGATAACCGGAGCAGTAACCATATTAGGTATTAGCAACATTCCTACAGAACCTTATAACCCAGGAGGAGCGGGAATACAGAACCATTTGCGTGGAGATCTGGCCCGTCCGTTCGAAGAAATTGTAACTCCTGTTGAATTCGGAACTATTCAGGCTGTAATAACTGATGGTGGTCTGATTGTAAATTGGCAAACATTATCAGAGGTAAATAATCATCACTTCGATATAGAAGTATCTGTCGATGGTAAACACTTTACCAAAGTAGCAACAGTACTGAGTAAAGCTCAACTGGTAAGCAACACACCGCTGGATTACACACACACTATTGATCGCAGTGCATTACCGCTAGGTGTATTGTCAGTGTCTGTGTTAGGATTGATGAGCCTGGCTGGTTTAGGAAGAAGAGTGTCGAAATGGGGTGTAGCAATGATGATTGCATTAACCGGTATGGGGCTGTATGCATGTAGCAAATCAGATGTTGTTAATACCGGAACAGATAAAACGATTTATGTGCGTATTGCACAGGTAGATATTGACGGAACAACTACCTATTCAAAAGTTATTAAGGCCGTTAAATCTTAAAACACCGTGAAATTCTCAAAGAAGGATGTTCTGCGTATTCGGAACATCCTTCTTTGTTTTTAATTGGGGCTGATAGAAAAATAAATGTAAGAAACAAAAAGATATAAAAGGATGTTATAAATAATACCAAGGGTTTCTTTTGTAAGAATAGATGTACTTTTTGATGTTTTTTAGAAAAGCGAGAATCATGTAAACAACAATGGGCGATCCCATGGTAAGCATGGAGGTGTAAATAAAGTACTGTCGAATACGGCAGGGAGAAATGTTTAACCTTTCACCAATAGATGCACATACACCGAAAGCGCTCCATTCAACAAAACTTTTCAGGCGGTTCATAACTAATTGATTTTAGGTTAACACACCCAAATTTATTAAAACATCTTGTAAAATGCATATCGGATAACCTCTTTACGCCTATTTTTTGTAATTTTGTAACCTTTCTTAAGGGCCTATTATTCAGATAAAAACAACTTCAAATGGCATTTGATATCGATCTAATTAAAAAAACGTACGCAGAATTTGAACAAAAAGTAAATGCTGCACGCCAACTACTTGGCCGTCCTCTGACTTACGCTGAAAAAGTATTATATGCTCACCTTACTACCCCTGCTACACGTCCGTTTGAACGCGGCGTAGATTATGTGGATTTTGCTCCTGACCGTGTAGCGATGCAAGACGCCACTGCCCAAATGGCTTTGTTGCAGTTTATGCAGGCGGGGCGTGATAAAGTGGCTGTGCCTTCTACGGTTCACTGTGATCACCTTATTATGGCACAGACCGGAGCCGAAGAGGACCTGAAAAGAGCCAATGCAGAGAGTAAAGAAGTATATGATTTTCTTGCTTCCGTATCCAATAAATACGGCATCGGTTTCTGGAAACCGGGAGCCGGTATTATTCACCAGGTAGTACTCGAAAACTATGCATTTCCCGGCGGTATGATGATCGGTACCGATAGCCATACCGTAAATGCTGGTGGTTTGGGGATGATTGCAATTGGTGTGGGTGGTGCTGATGCCTGTGATGTAATGGCAGGTCTCCCCTGGGAATTGAAAATGCCTAAATTGATTGGTGTAAAACTGACCGGTAAACTGAACGGTTGGGCTGCACCCAAAGATATCATTCTCAAAGTGGCAGGTATTCTTACCGTAAAAGGTGGTACAGGCTGTATTATTGAATACTTTGGAGAAGGAGCTCAATCATTGAGCTGTACCGGTAAAGGTACCATCTGTAACATGGGGGCCGAAGTAGGAGCTACTACTTCTACTTTTGCTTATGATGAAAGCATGAGCCGCTACTTGAGAGCTACTAACCGTGCCGATGTAGCAGATCTGGCCGATGCACTGGCTGAGCATCTTACAGCGGATCCCGAAGTTTATGCAAATCCTGAAAAATACTTTGATCAATTAATAGAAATTAATCTGGATGAACTAGAGCCGCACTTGAATGGTCCGTTCACTCCTGATTTGGCTACTCCAATTTCCAAAATGAAAGAAGCGGCTGCTGCCAACGGCTGGCCCACTAAAGTAGAAGTAGGCTTGATTGGTAGCTGTACCAACTCTTCTTACGAAGACATTAGCCGTGCGGTATCGCTGGCTAAGCAGGTAAGCGAAAAAAATCTGAAAACTAAAGCCGAGTTCACCATTACCCCGGGTTCTGAACAAGTGCGCTATACCATAGAACGCGACGGGTTCTTGGAAACCTTTGATAAAATCGGTGCTACTGTATTTGCCAACGCTTGTGGACCTTGTATCGGTATGTGGAACAGGGTAGGAGCTGAGAAAAAAGAAAAAAATACCATCGTTCACTCTTTCAATAGAAACTTTGCTAAACGTGCCGATGGTAATCCCAATACTTACGCCTTTGTAGCTTCTCCTGAAATTGTAACGGCACTGGCTATTGCCGGAGATCTAACCTTTAACCCGATGACGGATACGCTGGTGAATGAAGATGGAGTGGAAGTAAAATTGGATCCTCCTACAGGAGATGAGCTGCCTGTTAAAGGTTTTGCAGTGGATGATCCGGGTTATCAAGCCCCAGCTGCAGATGGAAGTAGTGTTCAAGTGATAGTAGATCCTAACAGCCAGCGTTTGCAATTGTTGGAGCCATTCCCCGCATGGGAAGGTACCGACCTGAAAGGGCTGAAACTACTGATTAAAGTAAAAGGTAAATGTACTACCGACCATATCTCTATGGCAGGTCCCTGGCTGAAATACAGAGGTCACTTGGATAATATTTCCAATAACTTACTGATTGGTGCGGTAAACTATTTCAACGATAAAACTGATAACGTTAAAAATCAGCTGACCGGCGAATACGGCCCGGTTCCTGCTACACAGCGTGCATATAAAGCCGCAGGTATCGGAAGTATTGTGGTGGGAGATGAGAACTATGGTGAAGGTAGTAGCCGTGAGCATGCCGCAATGGAGCCCAGACACCTAGGTGTACGTGCTGTGTTGGTAAAGTCATTCGCACGTATTCACGAAACAAACCTCAAAAAACAAGGTATGCTGGCGCTGACTTTTGCTAATAAAGATGATTACGAAAAAATTCAGGAAGACGATACTATCGATATTATCGGCCTGACTGAGTTTGCTCCAGGCAAACCACTTACCTTGGTGTTACATCACGCTGATGGTACTTCAGAGGAAATTCTGGCCAACCATAGCTACAATGCTCAACAAATCGAATGGTTCAAAGCTGGTGGGGCATTGAATATTATCAGAAAACAATTTGCAGGTAATAACTAACCAGGCCTGACATACTAAATAAAATAGGGGTGTTTAGCATTATCTAAGCATCCCTATTTTTTATTTGCTGTGACAGGTTATTGTAATAAAAATTGCTTTTCCATAAAATGTCAAGTAAAGAATGGGGGGAGGAGGCGTAAAAACCGATAAAGTACCTGAGTAAAGATCGATTTCAATAAGTGAGTGTATAAAAAAAGGATTTTCATTCAACAATGAAAATCCTTTAATTTTTGTAGCGGGGATGGGAGTTGAACCCATGACCTCAGGGTTATGAATCCTGCGCTCTAACCACCTGAGCTACCCCGCCGACGGGCCGCAAAAATAGAGATATTTAATTGAAAAAAGAAATCATTTTTTAAGTTTATGAAGCCTTTTCTAGAATATCTTCCATATAAATAGCACTATGGCTTTCATGGAAAATGCATACTCCATCTTTAATCAATAAAACCTGTGGCGATTCGTGCGTTACCTGATAGCGCTCTGCTATTTGATTGGAGATATGCCGATACGCTATGAGGTCTAAATAATAAAAATCCACAGTGTCCGGTGTCTCGTTTTTAAACAACCTGTTTTTTACCACTGTGCTGATAGAACAACGCGTACTGTGTTTAAAAATCAGCTGAGGTTTTTCAAACGATTTTTGATGAATAGTATTTAGCATTTCCTCACTCTCTAAGTTAGTCCAGCCCATAAAAAATAATGTTTTTATAATCGTTTAATGATTTCTTCTCCTATAGCATCGGTACCCAGAATTTTTTCTTTAGGAGTAGATGCATCGGCAATATCGGCAGTTCTGAAACCGGCTTTCAGTACAGCATCTACGGCGTTAATAATAGCATTGCTTTCTTCTTTCAATCCAAAAGAAATATCTAGCAGTAATGCAGCAGAAAGTACGGAAGCCATCGGATTGGCAATACCTTTACCGGTAATATCGTGAGCTGACCCGTGAATGGGCTCGTATACGCCAGTGCCGTCGCCAATAGAGGCGGATGCTAGCATGCCCATAGAGCCTGCAATCTGAGAAGCTTCGTCAGTCAGGATATCTCCAAACAGATTGGCAGTTAACACTACGTCAAAGCGCTTAGGATCCTTAATCAGCAACATAGCGGTAGCGTCTACAAACTGATATTCTACTTCTACATCTGGATAATCCTTAGCTACCTGCTGTACTACTTCTCTCCAAAGACGGCTTGTTTCCAGTACATTGGCTTTATCTACAGAGCATAGTTTTTTTCTGCGTGTGCGTGCTGCTTCAAATGCTTTGCGGGCGATGCGCTCTACCTCAAACTTACTGTAAGTAGCTATATCGTAAGCGCTGTCTCCATTATCTTTTCTACCTTTTTCCCCGAAATAAATATCCCCGGTTAGTTCGCGGAAGAATAAAATGTCGGCACCTTTCAGAATTTCAGGTTTAATGCTGGAAGCACCCAATAATTCGTCGAACAATTTAATGGGGCGTAGATTGGCGTATAGGCCTAGTTCCTTGCGCATTTTCAGCAAACCTTGTTCTGGTCGTACTTTGGCCGAAGGATCGTTGTCGTATTTAGGATGTCCTACAGCTCCAAACAGTACGGCATCACTATTTTTCATTTTTTGCAGGCTTTCGTCTGGTAAGGCCTCCCCAGTAGCTTCAATAGCTACATGTCCTATTAATGCCTCATCATATACAAACTCATGACCGAATTTTTCGGCGATTTTATCCAGCACTTTCTTACCAACCGCTGTTACTTCTTGCCCGATGCCATCACCGGGAACTATAAGAATGTTTTTTTTCATTTCAGGTATTTTATTGAGTGTTATACTATTTTCTTTAATGCTATGGATATCATATAACCGGTAAGCAGGCTTGCTGTAATCATCGATCCGCCATGTATTAATATATCTACTACATTATCATAGTTGAGTTTATTATTGACTGCTGCCCACTGATATGCCTGATTTAGTACAATATCGCAAAATAAAAATAATAGTAATAGAACCAGCGCTTTTAAGCAATGGTTTTTGAATACGATATCACCGCGTTTATAGGCTTCATGGCAAGGAACAAAGACGATAAAACTCAAAAATACTGCCGCAAAAGCTTTCATTAGTGTGAGTCCCTGTTGCCCACTCGTCATGCCAAAAGCATTGTAAAAAAAATGACCGAGATAATGATGTATATGAAATATATCTTCCAGTAGCAAGAATGCAGGTATCAGTAACCATGTGAGGTATTTTTTCTCCTTTCTACTCCAGGACAGGGTTAGTATAGCTGCAACGGTGATCAACTGTTTACAATACTGAAAGTATCCACCATAGCTATATTCTTTAGTGATATCATAAGGAGTGTTTTCTGAATGTGTTTCGTGAGGATGACGCACATTCAGCACTATCAGTACTATATCTATACTGAGTAATAAAAGAATCGAAATAAGATATGTGCGGTTCCTTAGTATGTCCAATCCAGAAAATATTTTATCCTCACTAATATTGCTGAAACCTTTGCTTTGGAAGCGGAGTGCCTTCTGTCTTAAATAAGATTAAGCATTTTTTGTGTGGCTTTGATAGCTGCTACGGTTTGGTCACTATCCAGTCCTGTAGTAGTAAATTCTCTTCCGTTAAGCTCCCAGGTAATATGGGTTTCGCAAAGCGCATCGGTTTTACCTCCCGGTGGGATGCGTACTACATAATCACGCAATTTCGCAAGAGGTAATTTCTTTTTATTGTAGATTTTCTTCAGCGCATTCATGAAAGCATCGTACTGACCATCTCCTGAAGCATGCTCTTCTACCACCTCGTCTTCAAATTTTAAGCGCACGGTAGTGGAGGGACGCATATTTTTTGAATGTGTAAGTACATAATCTTCCACCACCACTTTTTCTGCAAAGGAATGGCTGTCTAGTACATCCGATATGATAAAAGGTAAATCGTCTTGTGTAACGGTTTCTTTCTTATCGCCTAATTCAATTATGCGCTGTGTAACGGTTTTTAGGTCTTCTTCTGAAAGCTGAATGCCCAGTTGTGCCAAGTTATTTTCGATATTGGCCTTTCCGGAAGTCTTGCCTAGCGCATATTTACGTTTACGACCAAATCGCTCCGGCATCAAATCGTTGTGGTAAAGATTTTTCTTTTTATCACCATCGGCATGGATGCCGGCTGTTTGTGTAAATACGTTTTCTCCCACAATAGGCTTGTTCGCCGAAATTCTGAAGCCGGAAAAGGCTTCTACCAGCTTGCTTACTTTGTATAGTGCTTTTTCGTTCACTGAGGTTTTTACATCCTTCTGAAAATCGTTCAATACCGCTACGGTACTTTCCAAAGGTGTGTTGCCGGCACGTTCACCCATACCGTTAATGGTAAGATGCAAGCCACGCACCCCTGCTTTCACGGCTTCGAGTGCATTGGCTACACTAAGGTCGTAATCGTTATGGCCGTGAAAATCGAAATGGATATGAGGATAGCGATTTACGATTTCAGACAGATATGCGTAAGCCTCGGATGGGATTAATATACCCAATGTATCGGGGAGCAGTACTCTCTTTACAGGCTGAGTAGACAGGAAGTCGATAAAGCGGTACACGTAATCTCTCGAATGGCGCATACCGTTACTCCAGTCTTCCAGATACACATTGCACTGAATACCCTTTTTAGTGGCCAATTTAAGAACGGAAGCAATTTCGCTGAAATGCTGCTCGGGCGTTTTTTTCAGCTGATGGGTGAGGTGATTCAAAGAACCTTTGGTGAGCAAGTTCATTACTTTAGCCCCCGCTTTCTGCATCCATTTGATGGAGACGTCTCCGTCTACAAATGTTAATACCTCAACTCTGTCGATAAATCCATTATCGGCAGCCCAGTCTGTAATTTTTTTTACAGCTTTGAATTCGCCTTCCGAAACTCGGGCCGATGCAATTTCAATGCGGTCTACTTTTACTTCGGTTAGTAATAGCTGAGCAATTGTTAGTTTCTCCTGTGCAGAGAAAGACACTCCGCTGGTTTGTTCCCCATCGCGGAGTGTGGTATCCATGATTTCGATATGTCGTACGCCACTTTTATTTCCTTCCTGCACTGTAGATGTATTTACACTATTGGTATGTTGTGAGGTCATTTTTGGTTTAAACGGATTTTAGAATAATGTGGCCGTGTAATCCATTTGTCTTAGTACATGCTTTTCTCGGCAAAAGCCATGATTTCGCTCTTCATGGATTGCAAATAATCGATGTCGTCAAAGCCGTTCATCAGATTATGCTTCTTGTATCCGTTTATATCAAAGGATTCGCTTTCACCGGTAGAAAGTATAGTTACTTTCTGGTTAGGCAGGTCCACCTCGAATGTAGCTTTAGGATCGGCTTCAATGGCTTTGAAGATTTTATCCAGAAATGCTTCGCTTACAGTTACGGGTAGTATGCCGATGTTTAAAGCATTGCCTTTGAAGATATCTGCGAAGAAGCTTGAAATCACACATCTGAAGCCATAGTCATAAATCGCCCACGCAGCGTGCTCGCGGCTACTACCACTACCAAAGTTTTTACCAGCTACGAGTATTTTACCTGAATAGATAGGATTGTTTAGTACGAAATCTTTTTTAGGCGTATTGTCGCTGTTAAAACGCCAATCGCGAAAAAGATTATCACCAAAACCCTTGCGCTCTGTAGCTTTTAAAAAACGTGCTGGAATAATCTGATCGGTATCCACATTTTCAATTGGCAGCGGAACTGCAGTGGAGGTTAATACTGTGAATTTATCGTATGCCATTGTTTAATTGCTGATTTGAATTGGGTTTAATAATCCATTCCTGACAATATCACTATTCAGGAAATGTGTTCTCATCGAAGCTGCATTAAGCACTTACCGCGGCTTCTTCCTGCAGAAGCTCTCTTGGATCGGTAACCACACCTGTTACGGCTGCGGCTGCCGCTACATAAGGGCTAGCCAGTAAGGTGCGGGCTCCCGGTCCCTGACGACCCTCGAAGTTACGGTTGCTGGTACTTACGGCATATTTACCTGCCGGAATTTTATCATCGTTCATAGCCAGGCAAGCGGAGCATCCCGGTTGTCTTAATTCAAATCCAGCTTCGGTAAGTATATCTAAAATTCCTTCTTCTTTGATTTGTTGCGCTACTAGATGTGAGCCCGGTACGAGCCATGCAGTTACATGGTCGGCTTTCTTTCTACCTTTTACTATAGAAGCAAAAGCGCGGAAGTCTTCAATACGGCCGTTGGTGCAGCTTCCTAGGAATACGTAGTCGATTTTTTTACCCAGTAAAGGTTCGCCTTCTTTAAAATCCATGTAGTCCAAAGCCTTTTTGAAGGTGATAGCACCGTCTTTTACTTCAGAGGCTTTGGGGATCGTTCTGGTGATGCCAGTTCCCAAGCCGGGATTGGTTCCGTAAGTAATTTGAGGCTCAATATCGGCAGCATCAAATATCAGCTCTTTATCAAATACAGCACCCTCATCTGTTTTCAATGTTTTCCAATACGCTACAGCTTTATCCCAATCTTCTCCTTTAGGGGCTTTATCTCTTCCTTTGATGTAGTTGAAAGTAGTTTCATCGGGAGCAATCATACCACCGCGGGCACCCATTTCAATAGACATGTTGCACACGGTCATACGGCCTTCCATGCTCATGTTTTCAAATACCTCACCGGCATACTCCACAAAATAACCGGTAGCACCGCTGGCAGTGATTTGTGAAATCATGTACAGTGCCACATCTTTAGGTAATACGCCTTTAGCCAGCTTACCGTTGATGGTGATACGCATTTTTTTAGGCTTCGGCTGCATGATACATTGAGAGGAAAGTACCATTTCTACTTCTGAGGTACCGATACCAAATGCGATACAACCAAATGCTCCGTGAGTAGAAGTATGAGAGTCTCCACACACAATGGTCATTCCTGGTTGGGTAATACCGTTTTCCGGACCTACCACGTGTACAATACCGTTTTTAGGACTTCCCAGTGCCCAAATAGAAATGCCGTATTTAGCTGCATTTCTTGAAAGGGCTTCCAGCTGTTTGGCCGATAGCGGATCCTTTACAGGCAAGTGCTGGTTGATGGTAGGCGTATTGTGGTCGGCAGTAGCAAAAGTGCGCTCTGGATATAGCACGCCAATACCTCTGTTTTCCAGGCCTAAAAAGGCTACCGGGCTGGTTACTTCGTGAATAAAATGACGATCGATGAACAGCACATCGGGTCCATCCTCAATTTTTCTTACCACATGGGCATCCCAAACTTTATCAAACAAAGTGGTTGGAGTTGTACTCATTTTTCTTGATCAATTTATAGTGATAATATTCGATGCAATCGAAGTTTTCGAAAGGATGTAAAGGTAACAATTATTTGAGGTAAAATGGTGGCTCACAAGCCCTTTTTGCCCCCGACGTGGCATGAGGATTGCACTATTGGAAACTGTAAAAAATTGCATTAAAAAATGCCCATCCTTATGGTATTATGTGTCTGAAGGGGTAGAGAGAGATATGTTTTAATATATTGATAGTCAAATGCTTACTTTCGTTTCATTTCTATCTGTTCTTTTTTTGAAAATTGTATTTTTGAGATTTATAAAATGCAATATCTGTTTTGGATACTGTAATTAGGGATGCAATTTATTCGGGCGTGAAATCCTTACGCATTATATAGTCGTTCATCCAAAAGTCGTTGCCAATGGGTATGTCGTCTTCCTTAATGATGCTGTATCCGCAGGCTTCGTAAAAGTAACGTGCTTTATTGTATCGGTTCACGTTAAGGGTCATATACCGGGCGCCGTTTTGGGAAGCCACGTGCTCTACATGTTGAATCAGTTTTTTGCCAATGCCCTGCCCCTGATACCGCTGGTGAAGGTAAATTTTGTGTAAATGCCAATGCGCGGCATCTTTTCGTTCCACACACGCATAACCGGCATCTATTGAGCCAATACGCATTATAAAGAAATGGTAGCCCTCTTTATGGTATTCGGTGTGTAATGCCTTTAGGCTATAAAACAACTCTAGCATATACCGTATTTGTTCCTGCGACAGAATAGGCGAGTAGGTCTCGGGCCAGATATCGTATGCTAATTGTTGTATGACTTTAAGGTCTGCTTCGGATGCTTCTCTTATCTGAATATTCATTAACACTAAGTTGAAAAATTATGTGCAAAAAAAATGCACCAATGAAAAATTGATGCATTTTTTTGGATTGTAGAAAAAGTATTAAGCTAATTTCTTTTTCAGGTTTTGATCAAGTTCTTCCAGGAACTCTTCGGTGTACAGATAATGGGTGCCATGCTCTACTTTATTGCCATGGATACATACGGCCAGGTCTTTGGTCATTTTACCGGATTCTACGGTTTCGATACATACCTGTTCCAATGCATTAGCAAAGTCGATAAGTTGCTGGTTACCGTCCAGTTTTCCGCGGAAGGCTAAACCACGAGTCCATGCAAAAATACTTGCGATAGGGTTGGTGCTGGTAGGGTTGCCTTTCTGATGCTCGCGGTAGTGACGAGTAACGGTACCATGTGCAGCTTCGGCCTCCATAGTTTTTCCGTCGGGAGTAATCAGTACAGAGGTCATCAACCCCAGCGAACCGAATCCCTGAGCAATGGTATCGCTTTGTACGTCGCCATCGTAGTTTTTACAAGCCCAAACAAAATTGCCGTTCCATTTCAGTGCACTTGCAACCATGTCGTCGATAAGGCGGTGTTCGTAAGTGATACCTGCTTCATCGAACTGGGCTTTAAATTCATTTTGGTAAACTTCTTCGAAAATGTCTTTAAAGCGACCATCGTATTTTTTAAGGATGGTGTTTTTAGTAGAAAGGTATAAAGGCCATTTTTTGTTTAAGGCCATGTTGAAACAGCTACGTGCAAATCCTCTGATGCTCTCATCGGTATTATACATGGTCAATGCTACACCATCGCCTTTGAAGTTGTATACTTCGAAGGTTTGAGGTTCGCCACCATCTTCGGGAGTGAAGGTCATTGTCAGCTTACCTTTTCCTTTGATTACGGTATCGGTAGCACGGTATTGATCTCCGAATGCGTGACGACCAATGATGATAGGAGCGGTCCAGTTAGGCACTAGGCGCGGAATGTTTTTAATTACAATCGGCTCACGGAATACGGTACCATCCAATATATTTCTGATAGTGCCGTTCGGGCTTTTCCACATTTGTTTCAGATTGAATTCCTTTACACGGGCCTCGTCTGGAGTAATTGTTGCGCATTTGATACCTACACCATACTCTTTGATAGCATTGGCTGCATCAATAGTAACCTGGTCATTGGTAGCATCGCGATTTTCTATACCTAAATCAAAGTATTTGATGTCTACATCCACATAGGGCAATATCAACTTATCTTTAATAAATTTCCAGATAATGCGGGTCATTTCATCGCCGTCCAGTTCTACAACCGGGTTAGCTACTTTAATTTTTTCAGCCATACGTATATTATTTTATTTAATTTGTGTAATGTGGCAAACTTACAGATAAAACATCAATACGACAATAACTTATTGCTTCCTGTTGGCGGTAGACCTTGACGGGGTATATAATTTTGTTTAAAAATGCGATGTAACAATAGTATAATATGTACTACCTTTGCATTGTATGACTGTAAACGAAAAAACCGCCGCGGAATTTATCCGATTCCTGAAACAATTCGTGCCCCTTACAGACACCGAAGTCAGAAAACAATTACTTCCGATCATCACCCTTAGAGAATTCAATAAAAAAGAAATTATTACAAGAGCAGGAGAGGTAGAGGATTACATTAATTTTATCAATAAGGGGCTTCTTAGAAAGTATTTTAAGAGCGATGAAGAGGAGCATATTGTACAGATATCTAGAGAAGGGCATCTGATATCCAGCCAGGAATCATTCTATACCCGTACACCTTCGGAATATTATGTGGAGTCCATCGAGCCCAGCGTATTGTTGTCCATATCTTATGACGACATGGAAAATATGTTTCAGCAGAGTCATAATTTGGAACGACTGGGTCGTCTGGTAACCGTACACACCATGGTACTGAAAGATAAATGGCAGACAAGCCTTATTATGCAGTCACCTAGGGAGCGTTTTCTCAACTTTGTAGAGAATCATCCCGAAATCATACAACGGGTACCCCAGAAATATCTAGCTTCTTATCTAAATATTAAACCCGAAACGTTTAGTCGCTTCAAGCATCTTATTAAAAATAGGAGATCTACATCCGTTACGCCTATTGTATAATTCATTATCCCTGTACTACAAGTACCGGAATATTTACAAGGTGTCGGAGGTTGTTAATGGTTTCGCCATAAATGAAATCTTTGATCCCTTTATGGCCATGCGCTCCTATAACCAATAAGTCGCAGCCTGAGCTTTGAACAATATTGGCAATACTCTGTGCAGTTTTACCAAAGCCCAGTCTTGCCTCGGCTTTATATCCGGCAGCGGTAAGTTGTTGTACGTATTGGTTTAAATATTTACTGTCGGTAAGTGTTTCGTTATCGACACTCTCTGTATAGTTGGCAGTTCCGGCTACACTTTCGGTAATGTGAATGAGTAGATAGGTGCAGTCGGGACTACCTTGTGCTAAAGCGTGATTGATGACCTTCTCATCCTGATCGCCAAAGTCCAGCGTAATGGCAATTTTACGATATCGACTTATAGGAGCAATCTGCAAGGTTTGGGGTTCGTCGTGTATGGTGATATTTTTGGGTGGGGTTGTCTTTTTAAAAGGCAAGACGATGGTGTAATACAATAGTACTATAATCAATAGTAATCCAATTACGATGAGGATTTTCCAGAATATATTTCCTGGAGATTGGAAGTAACCGGAGATTTCTTCTGCTACCATCCATGCATTCAGATATACCAATACCACGGTAATCAACCAAGAGGCAACTTTTAACCACGGTTTGATAGCAAACTGCCCCATTGTTTTTTTATCGCTCACAAAATGAATGAGCGGAATGATGGCAAAGCCCAATTGCATACTCAATACTACCTGGCTAAATATTAATAGGCGGTCTACATCTTCTTCGCCGTTGATAAGGATTACCAGTGCTGCAGGTACAATAGCAATAAGTCGGGTGATTAATCTTCTTACGATAGGGTTAATACGCAGTCGTAAATACCCTTCCATAACAATTTGTCCGGCAAGCGTTCCGGTTACTGTACTGCTTTGTCCGGCTGCAATAAGCGCTACGGCAAAAAGTTTAGCAGCAATACCACTGCCCAGATGCTGTGGAAGCAGTTCATAAGCCTGCTTGATTTCTCCTACATCGGAACGTCCGGTTTTGAAAAATACCGTAGCTGCCAGTATGAGTATGGCTGCATTCACCAGGAAAGCCATGTTTAGTGCTACGGCACTATCAATAAAATTGAGTTTTAAGGCCTTTTTGATACCTGCCGCATCAGTCTTGAATTTGCGGGTTTGTACGAGCGCCGAGTGTAGATACAGGTTGTGAGGCATTACAGTAGCGCCTATAATACCAATAGCGATGTATAGAGCAGTGTCGTTCTCGATATGCGGAACAAAACCAGAAACTATTTCCCCAGCATCGGGCTTTGCCACAATGATCTGAATGAGGAACGACATGGCGATGATGAAGATAAGCCCGATGATGAAGGCTTCCAGTTTTCTAATGCCCAAACGCTGTAAGGCCATTAACAGAAAAGTATCCAAGGCAGTAATGAGTACTCCGTAAATCAGCGGCATACCTGTAAGCAGCTGTAAGCCTATTGCCATTCCTAGTATTTCGGCTAGGTCGGTAGCCGCTATGGCTATTTCGGCAAGAATGTATAGCGCAAAGTTGATGTATTTAGGATAAGTTTCTCGATTGGCCTGAGCTAGGTCGCGATTGCGTACGATGCCCAATCGTGCCGAAAGGCTTTGCAGTAATAGGGCCATAATATTGCTCATGAGTAGGACCCAGAGTAGGGAGTATCCAAACTGACTACCCCCTGCCAGATCGGTAGCCCAGTTTCCCGGATCCATATACCCTACACTTACCAGATAGGCAGGTCCAAAAAATGCTAGAATCCTCCTCCACCTTGATTTCTGTATCCGGGTAGTGTCAACAGACTGATGAACTTCGCTTAGCGATATTTCCGAATGATGCCTTTTCATCCTATTCTAAATAGCCCATTTAGCAGCTTAGTTATGTATCAATGATAATTTGTTATATGAAATCTATATTTGCCTAATAAAAAACTTAGACAAACCTAAATTATTTATTTATTTTTTCAAAATATCTTTCGGAAATCATCTCTCGTATTTGTCTCTTTAAAAAAGACGATATCAAATTATTGAACAACTATTGTTTATTTGTATATTGAATAATAATTCAATAAGTATGTTATACAGATTCTGTACTTTGGCTCTTGTGATCGTTTTATTGACGTCATGCGGAAAGAAAAAGAAAACTATGGCCGGGGAGGATGACGTAAACATACAGGAGTATATCGAATTTTTCCCCGAGGTCACCCTACCTTTCTCTTATTCCGATAGTGCGTTATATGCTCCTACACATGACAGCCTGCTCATCAGTCCTGAAATTTTCAACGAGTTTACGCCCGATTCTGTACTAGCTGAAAATTACGGTGCCGATCAACCTAAACTGTATGCTATTGGTAAATTCAAGGATAAAGATGGGTATACTTATTTGATGTCAAAGGCTGCTACCGAAAAGCTTAAGGTAATGTATATCACAGCTTATGATAATAAAAATGCATTTGTGGCGGCATTGCCGGTAATGAAAAGCAAGGCTAATAAGGAAGTTGCGGTAACTGTTACCATCAATAAGCTATTTAATATTTACAAAAAGAGTAAAAAGGTTTTGCCTAACGGTATAGAAATTACAGGTGACGATGTATATGTGCTTAGTGGTGCTGCTCGAAAGTTTATACTGGTGATGACTGATTTGCTAGGGGATGAGGCAGAGCTCATTAATCCTATCGATACCCTAGGTACCACCTTTAAATATGCAGGGGATTATGGCGTAGGTGCTAGGAATATTATTTCGGTAAGGGATGATATCCGCCCCGGCCGCGTGCAGTTGTTTATTCACTTGGAAGAGAAAAATTCTGATTGTAAAGGAGAGCTAATGGGAGAAGGAATTATTACTTCGGATAACACGGTTGAATACCGACAGGCGGGCGATCCCTGCGTACTGGAGCTGAAATTTCAGAAAAACAGTGTTACACTAAATGAAGTAAGGGGATGTGGGTCGCGTATGGGGGCGCTGGACTGTACCTTCAATGGTACTTATCCTAAAAAGAAAAAGGTGCAACAGCCATCGGATAAATCCGCCAAGAAAACTTCGTGAATTTTTAATCAGTTGGATGTAAGGCATTTTGCTCAGAAATCCTCCGTGTACTTAGCTTGAGTTCAAGAACATTGTTATTTTTGTTTCATGGCAGTTAATGAGCAGGTATACAAGGAGCTGATTCAGGAGTTAAGCACAAAACAGGTAGTTCTGGTGGCGGTATCTAAAACCAAGCCCGTGTCGGATATTCAGAAATTGTATGATTTGGGACATAGGGATTTTGGTGAAAATTACGTGCAGGAGCTGTTGTCTAAACAGCCTCAGTTGCCCACTGATATTCGTTGGCATTTCATAGGTCATTTGCAAAGTAATAAGGTGAAATATATAGCGCCGTTTGTACATCTGATACACGGTGTGGATAGTCTAAATCTATTGAAGGAAATCAATAAACAAGCAGCAAAACATAATCGCATTATCAATTGTCTTCTACAGGTGCACATTGCACAGGAAGAAACTAAGTTTGGTTTAGATTCAGATGAACTGGAGGCTATTTTGAATAATGTGGGAGATTTTCAGAATATCTGCATCAAAGGGCTAATGGGCATGGCCAGCTTTACAGAGGACGTCAATAAAGTGCGTAACGAATTTGCTGTATTGAAACGCCTGTTTGATTTGCATACACAACAGCAAGCTCCCAATATTCAGTTTTCAATTTTATCAATGGGTATGAGTGGCGATTATAAAATCGCAGTAGAGGAGGGAAGCACTATGGTTCGGATTGGTAGTTTATTGTTTGGTGCGCGGCAGTATAATTCATAATACAGCTGTGTTGGTATCATAGTAGATAGATAGTAAAAATCAAAGGGCATAAAGCCCTTTGAGAAATCATTTATATTATGACCAAGCTCCCCAGTCGATATTTACTTCAATATCCGGGTGAATACTTTTTGCTACAGGACAGGTGATGCCCGTGTTTTTTAAAATGGTGATGGTTTTAGGTTCCAATGCGGCAAGATTATCCGGAATATGAAATTTGAGATCAATGCCATTTACTCTGCGTGGATCGGCAGCCATTTTTTTCAGCACTTCTACTTTTATTCCGTTTAAATCAAAATTCATGCTGCGTGCTTTGATACCCATTACCGTAACCATGCAGGCTGCTAGGCTAGTAGCCAGTAAATCGGTAGGAGAGAATCGTTCGCCTTTTCCGTTATTATCGGTAGGGGCATCGGTTTCAAATGTCGAGTTACTTTTCAAGTGGGTGCAGGTAGTGCGTAAATCACCGTTATAAACTACTTCTGAAGTCATAATAAGCTTTTTTGTAAAGATAGGATACTGTGAGACCAAAATGAAGAAGTGTATGGGACAAAATAAAGCTTATTAAACACCGGAATAGCGTAGGGGAAGGAGTTTCTAAAAACGATTTTTTGTAGATGTGTAGCTTTTCTATAATTAGAATCCTGAGTCAACTGATAGTGTCATATCTATTTTTGAGACGGAGCTACCCACGCACTAAACGGGTTATCGACGATGTATAGCCAGCTCCCATCGCTTTGCTTTCGTACTATTTCGGTGCTAACACTACTTATAGTAATGGGTTCTCCTTGTTCATTCTTAGTTTTAATTTCCCATTCGGCATTAAGCAATGCAATATCGTTATGTATAATGCACGATTTATTTATGGAGGTCATTACACCTCCTATTTTGACTAGGTTTTGATGTTCCTGTGTGTAAGCATCCACACCTTGGATCACAGACCCATTAGGACGAACAACAACAGCATCCTTTTCGAAAAGTAGATTAATATTGCTTACATCTCCAGAGTTATATGCTTTCACAAATATTTCATTCATTAAATGTGGTTCTCTGGGAGCTTGAATTGAGGAAGAGTGTGTTTCCCTGGGTTCCATCTTAATAATATTTTAAATTGTTGTCTTGATTGAGAACGCTCTCTTCATCTTTCAATAAAGAGATCAACAATTAAGCTTGTAACAATGATAGGGCACTATGGGTTTAAAATTAGGGGCTTTGAGTACACTTCTTAAAGCAAAGTACAGTATTTACCCCAGAAGCATGAATCAGGGTTAAGAAGTGTTGTATACTTTGTGTTCATTCTATAACAAACTGCAGAAAGACGTAGAGGTTTGATGTTCTAAATTGATGGAGTTTAAAAAAAGCCTTAAAACTCTTAGGGATTCATTATTTTTAGGGTAGTATGAAACTATCCGAAATCTTAGTACAATTTTCTTCGGCTCTCCTGCTTTTATTTTCCGTAACAACCCTAAATGCCCAGCAGGCTTTTCATCCACCAGTAAAAATAGGTGTGTTGCCTAAAGGAAAATATAATGCCATTACGGATGTGAAAGGAGTTAAAGTAGGGCACACCACATTGATAAAAGGTGATGACATTAGAACAGGTGTTACGACGATCATTCCGCACGAAGGCAATTTGTTTCAGGAGAAAGTGCCGGCGGCCATTTATGTAGGGAATGGTTTTGGGAAGCTTGCAGGCATTACACAGGTGAAGGAACTCGGTAATCTGGAAAGCCCTATCATTCTTACCAATACATTAAGTGTAGCTACCGCCATAAATGCGGGCATTACATATACCTTAGCTCAACCGGGAAATGAGCAGGTACGTAGTGTAAATGTAGTGGTGGGTGAGACGAATGACGGTTATCTGAATGATATACGTGGCAGACATGTAACGGAGCAGGATGTATTAAGTGCCATTCAAAATGCTAAGTCGGGATATGTAGAGCAGGGTAACGTAGGCGCCGGAACGGGAACGGTGTGTTTTGGATTTAAAGGCGGAATTGGTACGGCATCGCGTGTGCTGCCGGTTGCTTCAGGAGGGTATACGGTGGGAGTACTGGTGCAAACCAACTTTGGTGGTGTACTGGAAATTGCCGGAGTGCCTGTGGGAAAAGAACTGGGCAAATATTTTTTAAGTGATCAATTGAATCAGCAGGCTGATGGAAGCTGTATGATTGTTATAGCAACAGATGCACCGCTGGATGCCCGTAATTTAGAACGTCTGGCCAAGAGAGCTTTTATGGGGTTAGCAAAAACCGGAGGTATTGCCAGTAATGGTAGTGGCGATTATGTGATTGCCTTTTCGGCCAATAAGTCGGTACGCATGCCTCATAAGAAAGAGCAAGAACTCTATCAAACAGCTACGGTTCATAACGACGATATGTCTGCTTTGTTTTTGGCGGCAATTGAGGCAACTGAAGAAGCTATTATTAATTCTTTATTTACCGCTAGCTCCATGACGGGGCGTGAGGGGAATAAGGTATCTTCGCTTCCTAAAAATGAGGTGATCTCTATTTTAAAAAAATATAACAGGTATCAACCATGAAATGGGTTTTTGTAAACAATCAGTTTATTGAAAAAGAAAAAGCTTTCATCCTTACCAATGATTTAGCAATACAAAGAGGGTATGCAGCATTTGATTATTTGAGAACAAGAGATCATAAACCTTTGTTCCTGGATGATTACCTGACACGCTTCTTTAATTCCGCAAGGGAAATGTTCATTAATATCCCGTTATCTAAAGAAGCGGTAAAGGAAGTGATTTTACAACTGATAGAAAGGAATGGTATGCCTGAAAGCGGCATCCGTCTTGTAGCAACGGGTGGCTATTCTCCTGATAGTTATACTCCAGTAGCAGGAAATTTGATTATCAATCAAGAGCCTATTACTCTCATATCGGAAGATAAGTTTTTTGCGGGGGTGAAAATTATGACGCATGAATATATGCGCGATTTGCCCGGCGTGAAATCTATCAATTATCTGATGGGTATCTGGTTGCAACAACAACTTCGTGCAAAGCAGTTGGATGATGTGCTCTATTATCATAACGGCATTGTTACGGAGTTTCCCCGAGCGAATGTATTTATTGTTACCAAGGAGGGAGAGCTGGTAACGCCTGCACAAAATGTATTAGAGGGTATTACAAGAAAAAGAATTTTGGAGTTTGGCCATAAATTAGTGCCCACAGTTATGCGCGATATTCATATAGATGAATTAAGAGATGCCGCAGAAGTGTTTATGACGAGTACTACCAAACGTATTCTTCCGATTGTAGAGATTGACGGCAAGCCAGTGGGAGCTGGAAAAGTGGGTTCAGTAAGTATCTTATTAAACCAGAAATTTCTAGAGGTGGAGGAGGAATACTTACGCTCTCATTAAAACAATAAATATGGCCGCACGGGTAATTATCGTAATGGGGGTTTCCGGTTGTGGTAAAACTACATTGGGGAAAATTATTGCTGCTAATCGCCATGCCGTCTTTATCGATGGCGATGATTTACACCCGAAAGAAAATGTAGCTAAGATGCAGCAGGGTATCCCGCTCGAGGATGCAGACCGCGAAGGGTGGTTCGACCGGATTATTAAAGAGGCGAATACATTGAGTGCCGGCCATCAAGAATGTGTGATTGCTTGTTCTGCCTTAAAGAAACAATATAGAGATACATTAAGAGCCGGAATAAAACAATTGACGTTTGTGTATCTTAAGGTTACATATGAGCAAGCGTATAGGCAAATGCTTTTACGAAAGGAGCATTATATGCCCGTGGCTTTGCTGAAAAGCCAATTTGAGACATTAGAAGAACCGCTACCGGACGAGGAGAATATAGAAACTGTTATACTTACGAAAACACTGGATGAGAATGCTGCGATGGTACTTGATCGGCTTTCATCCTTATAAAAAGTAGCTTGCATGTCGCCTGTATTGATTTTGCTTAGTGGTATTGTATTGTTATTATGCCTTATCAGTATAGCCAAACTGAACGCTTTTATATCCATACTTATTGCCACTTTATTCATTGGCATTACAAATGGATTGAGCGCTGCCCAGTTGTTATCCACCATTAGCAAGGGGGCTGGAGACATGCTGGGTTCAGTAATTATGGTCTTGGGATTGGGAGTGGTACTGGGTAGTATTTTGACAGAAACAGGTGCTACCAAGCAGATTAGCTATAGGTTATTGCGTGTGTTTGGTATTAAATACGCAAAGTTAGCTCTGGCAATCACCAGTTTCTGTGTAGGTTTAGCCTTGTTTTATAACGCTGGTTTTATAGTGTTGATACCGCTGGTATTTACGGTGGCCTACCAGAGCGGATTGCCATTAGTATATCTGGCCATTGCCATGGCGGTTCCGCTTTCCGTAACCCATGGCTTTTTGCCACCCCATCCCGGACCGGTAGTCATTGCAGGCGTTTTTCATGCAGATGTGGGTAAAACTTTATTGTATGGATTGATGATATCCATCCCTGTATTGTGGGTGGCAGCACACTTTTTCCCCGAATGGATAAAAAAGGTAAAATCGCAACCACCCAAAGGGATCTTTAACGAGGAGGCTTTGCAGACAGATGATTTGCCGCCATTCTACGCTAGCTTGTTTATAGCGTTGTTGCCTGTTTTGTTACTGACCATTTCAACTGTAGGTATTCATATTCTAAAAATCGAACAAGGGTTGTTAAGTGATGCATTGATATTTGTTGGAGATCCCGGAATGTCATTGCTGATTGCGGTGCTATTAGGCATACTGCTGTTAGGTGTGAAGGAGGGGAAAAGTACTGCGGTATTGATGGATAAAGCGGGTGGCGCAGTTAATGCCATCGCTTCCATTATTCTCATCATTGCTGCAGGCGGTGCATTGAAGCAGATCCTTGTTGATACCGGTACTGCTGAATACATTACTCAATATTTTAAGAATAGCTCGTTGCCACCGTTGGTATTGGGATGGCTAGTAGCTACGGCCCTTAGAATTGCTATCGGATCGGCCACTGTGGCAGGGTTAACCGCTTCGGGAATTGTGCAGCCTTTGGTAGCCTCCATGCATGTAAAGCCTGAATTAATGGTGCTTGCTATTGGAGCAGGAAGTTTGATGTGCTCCCATGTGAATGATACCGGATTCTGGATGTTTAAAGAGTATATAGGGCTCAGTTTGAAAGATACCTTCAAAACCTGGACGGTAGTGGAATCATTGATTGGTATGATGGGATTGGTAGGCGTATTGGTATTGGATTTATTTGTGTGATGTGGGGATAAGCTCCATACTCCTCCTCAATTTATGCATTAATATTTTTTTATAATTCTTATTATTCAATAATCAGTTTACTACATATTTGCGCTGAAGCAATATTATACCTTTCCCTATACGATTATATAATATATTTGCGCATACAAATTGAATTATTTTGCAGGAACAGTTTAATATTTTAGGTACGGAGGAAATTTACACGGAATCTTGTTGTTTGGCTATTCAACTCAACAACGGGAGTTTTTCATTTTGTATTTATGAACCGGAAGAAAACCGATTGTTACAATTAAAGCGGTATCGGTTTGATAATCTTACAACAGATACTCTTGATACTATATTAGCGCAAAATGCCATACTGGAACAGCCCTTTCACAAAATTATTACCAGTTTAGATTTTGGCTTTAATGCGCTATTGCCGGAGGCAATGAGTAAGGGGGATCTTACATTTTTAATGTATCTGGAGCATGCCGACCAGCAAGATCATGTCATCACAGAGCTTATCGAGGGTAGGGGTATTACCAATGTGTACACCACACCTCCTTCCATTCTTACTTGGATGGTGCATAACTTTCCATCATCTGATTATCTACATGCTTTATCAGTAGCCATTGGCACTGTGAATAATACTCCGGAAGAGGGATTGTTAAGATTGTATATATCGGAGAAGAGTTTTGATGTGGTTGTATTTAAAGGAGCCTCATTGTTGTTGGCAAAAAAATATACATACACAGTTCCGGAGGATGTTGTTTTTTATCTGCTGAAAATATGTGAAATTTATGGGCTTTCTCAGGAGAAAGCCGAATTACAAATATCAGGGCTTATAGATGAGGATTCAGCTTTGTATAAGACCATCTACGATTATTTTCTTCTCATTTCGCTGAAGCAGGCAACATGGAATGATGTGATCTCTGGTCTGCCGGCACATTATTTTACATCGCTTAACGAACTCATATTATGCGGATCATTGCAGGAAGCCTAGGAGGAAGAAAAATTAATCCGCCGGCAAAAATGCCTTATACTCGTCCTACTACTGATGTGGCAAAAGAAGGACTGTTTAATACCTTACAGCATCGTATCGATTTTGACGGTATTAAAACGCTTGATTTATTTGGTGGTACAGGAAGTATCAGTTACGAACTGGCGAGTCGTGGTGCAGGAGATCTCACCATCGTGGAAAAGGATAATCAGATGTTCAATTTTATCAAGAAAACTGCCGGCGAGTTGAAAATTCAAAATATCCGTTTTGTGAAGATGGATGTGTTTAAATTTTTGCAAAATCATACCGAGCAATATGATTTTATCTTTGCAGGCCCTCCTTACGCCCTTGTAGAAATAGACGAATTGCCAAAAATTATTGTAGGGCAAGATCTGTTAGCTCCCGGTGGAATATTTGTATTGGAACATACTCCGCGCAACGATTATAAGAATTTCGAAAAGTATAGCTTCGAAAAAAAATACGGAACTACCATCTTTTCAGTATTTGAGAACTAAGTTTCTCAGCAGCGTCTTTAACGAATGAGTTCATATGCTAAAATCAGAGGCCCGAAAATTGTTTAGTAAGAAGCGGAAAGAAATACCCTATCAGCAACGGTTGAAATGGGATGATCTGATTCTGATTCATTTTCAAAAGCTACCTCTACTAGACATTCGTACTGTGCTTACTTATGCAGCGATGGATGTAGAAGTAAATACAGACCCTCTGGTGGATTATATGTTGTTTCGCAATCCGATGTTGCAGATAGCGTATCCTATCAGTGATTTTTCCAACGGTACCATGCAGGCCGTGGTGGTATCTCAAAGTACCTCCTTTATAAAGAGCCGGCGCGGTATTCTTGAGCCTGACCCGGCTACAGCAGTAGCCATACCTCCGGAGAGTATTGATATGGTCATTGTTCCTCTTCTATGTTTTGACAAGGATGGGTATCGTGTTGGTTACGGTAAAGGTTTTTATGATCGTTATTTGGCTCATGCTCGTCCGGATGTTATAAAAGTAGGGCTGAGTTATTTTGATCCTATAGATAAAGTAGAGGATCGCAACGAATTTGACGTACCTTTAAATTATTGTATCACACCCGAAAGGATGTATGAATTTTGATAATTTAATACGCAAGAAAAATATTTTACTGCTTCCTTTTTCCTGGTTGTATAAGACGGGTGTATGGGTTTATCATAAACTCTATGATTTTAAGATCGTTCCATCATATCAACCTCCTGTAAAAACTATTTGCGTAGGTAATTTATCTGTAGGTGGAACCGGAAAATCACCCATGGTGGAGTATTTATTGCATTTATTGGTAAATGCAGGGCAGGAGACGTTCTCCCCGCAAGTAGCTGTGGTAAGTAGAGGATATAAAAGAAAAAGCAAAGGCCTTGTAGTGGCTGATGCTCAAAGTACTACGTCAGATATAGGCGATGAGCCTATGCAGTTTCATCAGAAATTTCCACAAGTGAAAATTGTGGTGCATGAGCAGCGTGCAAAAGGGATTGAAATTATTTTTAAACAATTTCCAGAGATAAACGTTATTATACTAGATGATGCTTTTCAGCATCGTGCAGTAACTGCTGAATTTAATATTTTACTTACCGAGTATCAGAACATTTTCACAGAAGACTGGTATTTACCTGCCGGAACCCTGCGCGATTTGAAATCCAATTACAAGCGGGCCAACATTATAGTGGTGACCAAATGCGATATTGCTCTTACCGAAGCGGAAAAACAACGTATTATTGAAAGTATTCAACCCCAACCTTATCAGAAAGTATTTTTTACCACTTTCGATTACGGAATAGCTTATCAGATTTTTGACAAACAAACTATCTCTCTTAGCAATGTGAAGGGGGTAGTGCTAATAACGGGAATTGCCAATCCGCAACCGATTATAGACTATTTAGGTCAATATGAATGTACGGTGGAGCATCTCCAATTTGCCGATCATCATCACTTTTCCACTAATGACATTGGGGATATTTTGGGAACATATCAGGCATTAAATACCGAAAATAAAATTATCTTAACAACTGAGAAAGACGCCGTGCGATTGGCAGACTTTAGCGAGTTGAGAGATTTTCCGGTTTATGCATTACCTATTCGGCATCGTTTCTTGTTTGATGAAGGAGGAATATTCGACGAATGGGTTCTAAGATATGTCGGTAGGTAAGCCACCGCTGAGAATGAAAATAAATGCATTCATCTGAGAAATGTAATGTGCATCAGAGCTAGCAACGTTATTAAACTATGCTAGATGTGTCTGATGCACTGATTAAAAATTGAGTAAAGAAAAACAATGAGTAAAAGCAGTAATAAACCAAAGAAGAAAACCAAAGCACAAAAAAAAGCCCGGCGCACAAAGCGCGAAGCCGAAACTACACTTAAGGGTAGACTAGAAGTTACGAAATCAAGGAGAGGGTTTGTAATTGTGGACGGACTGGAAGAAGATGTTATGATAGCGCCGAATGCCCTCAAAGATGCCATAGACGGCGATATTGTTCGGGTAAAGCTGATTAGTGGTTTTGCTACACGGCTTAAAGGAAAAATTACCGAAGTCGTACAACGCAAGCGCACCGAGTTTATCGGAAAACTTCAGATGAATCGAGGGTATGCTTTTGTTTTAGGCGACGGCGAGAAAAATGTTCCTGATTTTTATATTGCTGAAGGTAATATTAATGGTGCACAGAATGGTGATACCGTCGTAGCCCGTGTATTGGACTGGGGAGGTAAGGGAAAGAGCCCATCGGCAACAGTGGTTTCCATACTTAATGAGGAAGATGCGGCCGATGCGGCCATGCGAAATATTCTCCTGGATCATGGCTTCCCGCTAAGCTTCTCCGACGAAGCGTTGGAAATGGCTTCCCGCCTGCCAGAAACAATCTCTAAGGAAGAGCTTAGTAAGAGAAAGGATGTTCGAAAAATCCTGACATTTACGATTGATCCGGCCGATGCCAAAGATTTCGATGATGCCATTTCTTACAGAAAACTGAAAAACGGTAATCATGAAATTGGTGTACACATTGCGGATGTAAGTCATTATATTACGCCAGGTACTGTACTCGATGAGGAAGCTTACCAGCGGGCTACATCAGTATATCTGCCCGACCGTGTAAATCCCATGCTCCCCGAGCAGATATCTAACGTGTTATGCTCGTTGAGACCTAATGAAGATAAACTGGCTTTTTCCGCAATCTTTCAAATTAATGATAAGGCAGAAGTAAAACAGTACTGGTTAGGCAAAACCGTTATTCATTCCCGACGTAGGTTTACTTACGAAGAAGTACAGGAAATTATTGAAACCGGAAAGGGTGATCATGCGGATGTGATTTTAACCCTAAATAAACTGTGTCAAACCTTAAGACAATACCGCTTCGACGAAGGAGCCATCAATTTCAATTCTACAGAAGTGCGTTTCAAACTGGATGAGAAAGGCTTTCCTGTGGGTATCCTGCTCAAGGAAAGCAAGGAAGCGCATCAGTTGATTGAGGAGTTAATGCTATTAGCCAACCGGTATGTGGCTAAACATATATCCAAAATAAAGGTTAATAACAAAGCTATCCCTTTCCCTTATCGTATTCATGATACCCCGGATGAGGAAAAGTTGCTTCCCTTTATTGCATTTGCCAACAAGTTTGGTTACAAATTCGATATTTCCAGTGCCGAAGCTATTGCGGAGTCATTTAATAAGTTGATTAAGGATGTAAAGGGCCGACCTGAAGAAGCCGTGTTGCATCAACTGGGAATTCGCACCATGGCGAAAGCAAAATACACGCCTAGCAATGTGGGGCATTATGGTTTGGGATTTGAGCACTATTGTCATTTTACTTCTCCTATTCGCCGTTATCCCGATATTATGGCGCATCGTATCTTGCAGGATGTACTGGAAGATCGCGTAAAAGTAGATAAAAAAATGGAGGAGAAATGTACCCATTGTAGTGAGCGTGAAAGAGCTGCTATGGAGTGTGAACGATCTGCCAATAAGTACAAGCAAGTGCAGTACATGAGCAACTTCATAGGCGAAGAGTTTGATGCCATTGTGAGTGGGGTATCCAAGGTTGGATTCTGGGCCGAAACCGTGGAGCATTTGTGTGAGGGTATGGTACCTATTACCAGTCTTGCTTCCTATGACAGTTTCAAACATTCAGAAAATGATTATGCGCTCATTGGTATGCGTACGGGAATTCGTTTTACTATGGGCGACAAAGTGCGTATTCGGGTGGTTGCGGCCAATCTGGAGAAAAGACAGCTGGATTACGAGTGGGTAAGGGAAAAATAAATACCGCATATTTTATAGGTTGAATTGCGAGGATTGATGCTGTAAATCAATATTCGGTATCATTGTTGTCTTCTAAATAGGAATTCATTCGCAGAATAATATCGATTTCTCTATTTTTGGTCAATGCAATCATTTGACGAATTATCCAAGAAGTTTGCCGATTATTTCAGCCGCTCGCATTTTCCGGCACAACCGGCTACGTTATACGAACCCAATAATTATTTCTTGTCATTAGGAGGAAAGCGATTAAGGCCGGTTTTATGCCTGATGGGTAATGAATTGTTCGGAGAGATAAAAGCCGATGCATGGAATGTAGCTACAGCCATCGAGCTGTTCCATAATTTTACACTAATACATGATGATATTATGGATAAGGCGCCGCTGCGTCGCGGAAAGCCTACTGTACATCATCAGTATGGGGAGAGTACAGCCATATTAGCCGGTGATGTTATGCTGGTAAAGGCGTATGATTATATCAATCAATTATCCCCAGTTTATATTTCACGTATTCTTCATATATTTAATAAAACTGCCAGGGAGGTTTGCGAAGGACAACAATTGGATATGGATTTTGAAACGCGTAATGATGTGTCCTTTGATGAATACCTGCATATGATTACCCTGAAAACTTCCGTGCTGCTAGCCGCAAGCTTACAGATGGGGGGTATACTGGGAGGTGCCGATGAGCAAAATCTAGAGTTGTTGTATCAATTTGGGTTAAAGATAGGATTGGCATTTCAGATGCAAGATGATTATCTGGATGCATTTGGGGATCCGAAGAAATTTGGTAAACAACCCGGGGGAGATATTCTCGCTAATAAGAAAACATTTTTGCTTATAAAAACCCTAGAGATTGTTAATGATACACAGCGTAGCGAACTACAACATTTACTAGCAACCAACGAAGCGGATAAAGTGCAACGGGTATTACAGTTATACAATGATTGTAAAATAGGCGAGTGGGCAAAGGAGCAAAAAGAAGTGTATCTCACCCAAGCGCTGACTCATATTGATGAAATCCCTATAGCGCCTGAGAGAAAACAGCCTCTAAAGGATCTGGCGGGACTATTGGTAAAACGAGATTATTAAATCATGTATTTATCACTATAAAATATTTAGGCCAATGTCTGTACTGCGGAAAAAGAAAATTGAAAACATTCTGCAAGAGGCTGAAGCGCACGTCGGTCAGGATAAGCAGGGATTAAAAAAAGTTTTAGGTGTAAAAGACTTGACTTTTCTGGGGATTGCGGCTGTGGTGGGTGCTGGAATTTTTTCAACCATTGGCGGCGCTGCCTATCATGGAGGTCCAGGTGTATCGGTATTATTTATCATTACTGCTATAACCTGTGGTTTTTCTGCTTTATGTTATGCCGAGTTTGCAAGTCGGGTACCGGTGTCTGGTAGTGCTTATACATATTCTTATGTGAGTTTCGGGGAGATCGTGGCTTGGATTATCGGGTGGGCTTTGATTCTAGAATATGCTATTGGAAATATTGTTGTAGCAATTTCGTGGAGTGGTTATTTCAATAATTTGCTAGAGCATGTCTTTAATATTCACTTGCCCGACTGGATGCTGGTAGATCCGCAAACGGCAGTGGCAGCTTATAATAAAGCTTCTGCAGCATTGGCAAGTGGTGCTACACTTTCACCGGAGGAGTTAGCCAGTTATCGGTTTGCCATAAATGCTTATAATGAAGCCCCACGAATCGGTAATACTCCTATCTTTTTTAACCTTCCAGCCTTTATTATTATAGCTCTAGTAACATGGCTAGCTTACATTGGTATTAAGGAAAGTAAACAGTCTGCAAATTTTATGGTAATCTTTAAGGTTGCCGTTATCATATTTGTAATTGTGGCCGGAGCGTTCTTTGTTGATACTAATAATTGGAAGCCTTTTATGCCGGAAGGGTTTACTGGTGTATTAAAAGGTGTATCGGCGGTGTTTTATGCTTATATCGGCTTTGATGCTATTTCTACTACAGCAGAGGAGTGTAAGAGTCCACAACGCGATCTACCGCGCAGTATGATTTATTCGCTGCTCATCTGTACTGTTTTGTACATTGCAATTGCACTGGTGCTTACAGGAATGGAGCACTACACTCGCTTTCAGGGGGTAGATGATCCGCTGGCTTTTGTTTTTGAAAAACGCGCACCCTGGATCGAAAAAATTATTTCGGTAAGTGCCGTGGTGGCTACTACTTCTGTTATCCTAGTATTTCAGCTTGGACAGCCCAGAATATGGATGAGTATGAGCCGCGACGGGCTATTACCTAAAGTGTTTCAGAAAATACATCCTAAATATAAAACTCCTTCTTTCTCTACTATCGTAACAGGTGTAATTGTAGGGATAGGTGCGCTTTTTTTGCAAAGCGACCTAGTAACGGATCTTACCAGCATCGGAACCCTGTTTGCGTTTATATTGGTGTGCGGAGGTGTGCTTTTGCTGCCTCCAATTCCTAAGGAGGAAGGCAAGTTTAAACTTCCTTACATTAACGGACGCTATATTATACCGGTGTTGTATGTGCTGTTTGTTTACTTCTTTAGAGAAAGAATTGTGGAGGCTTTTCAGAATATTGGCCACGAAGCGTATCAAGAAATCCTATTTTTGATATTTCTGGTAGTGGCATTAATTATTGCCATGAAGACCATCGTTCACAAATATTCCTTTATCCCTGTAATGGGAGTATTATCTTGTTTGTATCTGCTGATTGAAATTCCGGCTGTAAGTTGGTTTTGGTTTTTTGTATGGATGCTGACAGGGCTTGCTATCTATTTTCTTTACGGCTACCGAAATAGCACGTTGGCAAGATCGGCGGATTAGTAGACGAATCTGTGTTTACTCTCAACCTTGTTTATGGTCTTAATCATCACTTTTTATTTATCTGAAAGAAGCTGATTAAATTTGCCGGATGAAATTTCAGGTTGGTGATAAGGTATTGGTACTGCACTCTAACGAAGAGGGTGAAATCGTAGATTTTATTAATGATAAGATGGCTATGGTTGAGGTAAGGGGTGTACGATTCCCTGTTTATCTAGACCAGATCGATTTTCCTTACTACAAACGTTTTACAGAAAAGAAAAATCAGCCTACTACCCCTCGAAAAAAATATATTGACGATATCAAAAAGGAGAAAAAGTCAAAAGAGCAACGTAGGGAAGATGGGGTTTGGTTGAATTTTTTACCAGTAATGGATGTTGATGAGTTTGGCGATGAGTATGTCGAAAAGTTGAAAGTATATCTGGTAAATAATACCCGTATTACATACAATTTTGAGTATTATCTCACTTTTTTCGGAACACCTGAATTTAATCTTAAAAGCACTATTCAGCCTTTTGATAACTTTTATATCCATGATGTTGACTTTGGTGATATGAGTGATAGCCCGGCTTTTGAGTTTGATTTTACATTGGCAACACCTTCCAAACAAAAGGCAGATCATTATGAAGCAACAGTAAAACTGCGCCCTAAGCAGTTATTTAGCCGGATTGAAGAGCTTCGACAAAAAAATGAAGCATCCTTTTCTTATTTATTGTTTGAAGAATATCCTGATAAAGAGCCGGAAGAAGAAAGGTTGCCTCTAGATAAACTGGCCAATAGAGGGTTTAAAATATATAATGCCAAGGATGCGCGCAATCACTTAGAACCTCCGCGGAGTGTTGTGGATTTGCATATAGAAAAACTTACGGATGATCATTCGCGTATGAGTAATTTAGAAATTCTGGCGCTGCAATTGAAAACTTTTGAAAAGTATTATGACTTAGCAGTTGCGCATATGCTTCCTAATCTAGTGATTATTCACGGAGTGGGTACGGGTAAATTACGCGATGAAATACATGATGCGTTAAAACTAAAAAAAGAAGTAAGCTATTTTGTGAATCAGTATGATCCCCGTTACGGCTATGGTGCCACGGAGATCTTCTTCAAATACTAGCTTACTTCTTCTCAATAAAGGTTCTATCTGTTAATATCGAACAGGTTCGTCGTGTCTTTGTGCATATGCCTTTGCAAAGTTCAGCGGCTTTACAGTACTAGCTACGTATTCAATGCCGCCCCAAATATGTTTCAAATATGTGGGGTCTGTATAATCTTTTTTATCATGTCCTAGAGTAGTACACCAAGTAATACCGCCGTCAAAATCATGTGTCCACGCACTTGGAAAGTATTTGGCAAAGGTCCCCGCGTTTTTCTTCAACAAGTCTTTTTGTTTAGCATCTGTAGTGTCGATTGTAGAAAAATCGTTTACCATCAGCACTCTGGGGCCGGGGTAAAGTTCTTTGGCAAAATAACATTCATCTGCTTTTTCCCATACTGTAGGAGTGCCTTTCATGGAAGGATGCTTAGTGTCAATCACTCTTACGGTGAATGTCTGAAATTTGGCATGCCAAGAGAAAGTACCTCCCAGCATCATTTTAAACCATTCCCAATTACGTTCGGTACCAGTAACGGAATGGATGCCTACAAAACCGCCACCTGCTTCAATATATCTTCTAAAGGCTAGTCTTTGTGCATCGGTATCGAATACATCATTATTAGTACTTGGGAAAATGATCAATTGATATTTCTTTAAATTATTTTCATTCATTACCGCGGGGTTGGAAGATGTGTCCGCTTTAAATCCATACTGCTTACTGAAATTTAGAATTGCCTGTACTGCATAAGGAATGTTTTCATGAACATATCCCTTACCGTTTTTCGTGTACACGAGCACCCGCACATTCTTCCAGTTTACTTTAGTTTGAGCAAATGAAGAGCTAGCAGCGCTTAATAAAAACGCAATTGTTATAACTATAGTGATACTTTTTTTCATTCTAAGATTTTTTATGGCAATAGCAGTGTTAATGTATTAATGGTGGCTTTGTAATTGCGATAGCCTTATTTGATAATTTTTACTGCCGGCGGCTGCGCAAATGCTCGCCAAGCCTCCTCTGCTTGTTCTTGGGATAATTGATTGTCGAACACCAGCAGCCTGTATTTAAGCAGATATGTTTTGCCAGGCTCCAGTAGCCAGTCTTTATTTTTAGTAGGGGAGAAGTTGATAAATACATCTCCGCGTCTGTTGGAGTTTTCAGGCCATACTCTCAATGGTTCCGGATGATTATAGTTGGTGGGATAACTCATCATTACCAATCCTCCATAGTCGTTTCCCAACTGACCCTGAACCATACACCATCTAGCTGTACTGCCGTCGGCTTCTCTGCGGTTTTTGCCTTCGGAAGTGAGGGTCGTACTATTGTCTTTGTTCCAAAGTTCTGTAGCTCTGATACCTAACCCCCCATAGCGGTATTCCAGTAGCAATACAGGACTCGAAGAAGCGCAACTGAGCTGAGAGGTTATATCCAGAATATAATAAGGATCGTTGGGTTGTTGTCTGTAAATCCGTATGTTTTGAATTTCATTGATAGCGACTTTCTGAGTGCCATTTTTTTTAAATGCTACATGTTCATGAAGGACATTTAAGCCTGCGAAAACGCTTCCTTCTTCTATAGCATTAAAGCCGGCAAAGCGTACAGTGCCTTTTCTGTCTTTCAGATTCCAAAAATCGAGCGTATCATTTTCAAACAATACATGTGTCCATGGGTTCCACATCCCCCAGTGGTGATAATGGTCGGGTGCATTAATGCGTGTGAGTGCATGACCCGATGGAGTATTAAGCGGGTGTATGAACCCGCTTCTTTTGTAAGCAGTATCTACTCCCTTGGGTGGATAAACAGTTTTGTAATTATATTGTAAAAGCTCCTTATTGTTGCTAGCAATCACTAAGGCTCCATCTTTTTCAAGAACATTCAATGTTTTTGAAACTATATTGGATGGTCGAGACTGTGCCAACTCGAATGTTCTTTGCGACCTCTTAGAAGAAGTGACAACCCAATGTAATGTACGTTTATTACCCGTAATGGCAATCTGAAAAGCTACCGGCTCTTTTTTACCGCTGATAATTTCGAACAACTGCAGACTACTGTCGGCCAGAGTAGTGATAGCGTCCAGATCTACCTCGACAGGAATATTTAGTTTTTCTTTTCCTGAAGTATTTACCTGTAAAGTTGCAATACGCTGCGCCTGTAAGGTTGTGCTTAGTAGCGCAAGTGTAAGCGCAGCGCATACTGTGTATATATATTGTTTCATTATTTACCTGATTCTTTTGCCAGATCCAAAGCTTTAGTGGTGATATAATATTTAGTGATCATGTTAGGAACTTCCCAATGAGGAAGTTTGCCTTCGCTCAGGTATTTTAGGTAGTTTTCAGTAACCTGAGCAAAGTGTGCTTCATGACCTGTATCATACTCAGCAGGCACTACAACTTGCCACTTATTGGCCAATTTTTTTAGTGCTACACCAGGGTATTTAGCTTGAATGGTGGCCAAGGCTTTTGTCAGGTCTTCCTCGAAAGTAGCGTCATCTTTTTTAACAGGCTCTATGTACAATACAGGTTTGAAGTTTTCTTCCTTTCCCTGTTTGATGATCAAGTTGGCTCTGGTGCCGCGCATTATAGAGAAGTGCGTATCACCAGTTCCTTCGGGGGCTTTATAGTCCCATTTTACCAGTACTTTAGCATGAACGCCACGCAGTTTGTAGTTAATTTCTCCATTGCAGAACACATTCAGTGTGGTGTCGTTGCTCAAATCTTTTTGTAGGTAGTCGGGAAAACTGTTTTGCTTAGTTATAGCATGAAACTGGCTTAAAGTCATTGTAGTAGGCCAGCGTTTAGCAGTAATCAATTCTACATCTTTGGTGTAGTCCAATGCTTGTTCGGGGAAACATGCCCATTGGATGAGGTCTACCAAGTGTGTAGTTACGTCCACAATACCTTCTCCCTGTTGTGTAACATCCATAAACCAAGCCGGGCGCTGTAATACGTTGCCCGATACGAATTTATAGAAATGGTGAACGCTTTCCTTAGTGACAGCAGGGTTTTCGGGAGTGCCTTTTTCCAGTTCGCCGAATACATCTTTGAGCTGCGAAAATTCTCTCTGAAGAATGGTAGTGATTTCAAATCGCTCGGTCATGATATCGTACAAGAGCACATTTTTTTCTGCAGCTTTTTCAAAAGCTTTTTTTAACAGTTCAAAGCCTTCTGAGTTAATGGCCATAGGTTTATCGGCCAATACATTCATTCCTGCGTCAATAGTATTGTAGATGTACTCTGTTTTCTTTTGGTTGTTACCTGCCATTACAACAATATTGCCTTTCTTCTCTTCAATCATTTTCTGAAAGAAGTCGGCGCCGGTATATACATGCTCTGCCCAACGGGTAGGGTCTTCAGCTCTAGTGTTATAGGCATTAATCCTATCCATATGTAGCTGGAGGTCTGGTCCCTCGGGAGCATATACATATACGTTACTGTCTACATTAGGGTACATGCTTTTCTGTACCAAGGCTGCATGGAAGTGACCCGGGTCTAATGTAACTAGTGTCATCTTAGAAGGGTCACTGCTATTTTTATCGGTATTTGTACAAGCTATAATCGAAGCCAGAACTAAAGGTGTAAATATTTTTCTGATCATAATTATTTTTTGATTTTATGCTGAACATAATTGGTACCATAAGGATAACGTTGCGGTCTGCTAAGCAGTTTGTTCGCTTCTATATTGTTTTTGAAAACTTCTTTCACAGGATCCCAATATAGAGTAGTGTTGAGTTTCATGGCAGCGTGTGCAATCAGACAGGCACTGCATGAACGGTGTGCTACTTCTGCCGGGCTTATGGTTTGTTTTTTGGATTGAATACAATCCAACCAGTTTTTATGTTGCTCAGGGCTTTCATACAAATGAATTTCTCTGGGCCCGATAACAGATTTAAGGATCTCGGGGTTGCTTGCATTGAATGCTTTATTCTCCTTGCTATTACCACTAGTAGGATCGGTAGCTGTTACGCCTACATTACCGCGAGAAACAAATATCCATCCATCGGTTCCCACAAATTTAACACCGTTGGGATTTTTGCTATTAATGTACATGGTAACGCCATTAGCATATTTGGCTACAACTTCGTAGTCGCCATGAACATTCCACAGCCCAGTTTTAGGGAAATCGGCTCTTCCGGTAACTTCAATAGGTCCGGTTAGTTCCGTATTCATGCCCCAGTGGGCGATATCGATATGATGCACGCCCCATCCTGTTATCATTCCGGCTCCGAATTGTTCCACTCTTAGCCAGCCGGGTCTTGAATCAATATCGGTAGGATGGTGCACTCTGTCTTGAGTGTAATAAACGTAAGGAGTGGAGCCCAACCACATATCGTAATCCAAGCCGTCTGGAATAGGCATTTCGGTGGTATTTCCTCCGGGAGGATCCGAGGGGAGTCCGACGTGAACTTCTATTAGTTTGCCTATGCGTCCGTTACGGACTAGCTCGCAAGCTCTTTTGAACTGAGGCCAAGGAGAGACGGAGCGTTGTTGGCTACCCAATTGAAAGACTACTCCTGTTTTTTGGATCACATTGCTCATGGTGCGGCCTTCTTCAATGGTAAGAGAGGTTGGTTTTTGCAGATAAATATGTTTGCCCGCCAGAGCAGCTTCCATGGCCGGTTGTGCATGCCAATGATCGGGAGTACTAATGATCACTGCGTCGATATCTTTATTGGCAAGCATATCGTGATAATCATTGTAAAGTTTGACATCGATATATTTGCTATTGCCTGTTTTTTTTGTATACCAACCTTCAATCAGTTCTTTACCTTTTTCTCTACGATATCGATCTACATCTGCTATAGCTACGATGCGCGCCACATCATTTTTAAATGTTTCGGGTAAATCATGTGTGCGAGCAATACGACCACATCCGATCTGTCCGATGTTGATCTTATTACTAGGTGCGTTTTTGCCAAATACTGTAGACGGTACAATAGTTGGAGCGCCAAAAACAAGAGCGCCGGCAGACACACTTAATGTGTTCTTAATAAATTTTCTTCTGCTTTTGTTGAAATCGGATTTAGCCATCACAATCGTTTTAAAGTAGTAGGAGAATAACGTTAAAAGTGATTTCTAAGGTACGTCATAAATCTTTGTTCTGATGATTTTTGGAAGAGTAATTTGTATTACAACGTTTGAAATATTTAAGCTGAAAAAATGATGTTTAAAGAGTCGATATTCAGCCTGTTTTGCTAATCTATTTTGAGTTTAAAAATGAATACCATTCTGATTATTCAGAATGGTATTCCTGAGAAAAACTGCTTATATATTGCATTATTGCACCTCTACTCTTAATGGTGGTACATTGTTTTCGGCACCGGGATATCCGATGTTCTGATTGATTACACCTTTAATATTGGTAGTGATTACTGTGGAAGGTACCGGCCATAATATATGGTGTACACTGATTTTGTATTCTGCCCATTTGTGTTTTACACCTTTGTTGTAGAAGTTGTTCTTAGTCACAACCCAATCGTACCAAAAGTTGATGCCCATTTGTTTGACGTTGGCATTAGTACCTCCTGGTCCGCTTAGATTTTCTAATTTATACACACGCCCACCGAAAACTTCGCAAGACTTACCCGTTCTTGCGTAGATATAAGATATACGAACGAGTTCAATATGTCTGTTTTCTTCATAATATAATTCACGGGCTCTTTCATCAAGAATTTCTCCAATGTTTATATCAGCGGCAGTAAGGGGTTCTGCGCCGGCTCTAGTACGAACTTCATTCAGTGCCACTGCGGCTTCTGCTGGTTGCCCTTTCCAGTAATAGCATTCGGCTAGTAGCAGATATACTTCGGCAGAACGATAGATATACCAAGGAGTTTCTCCACCTGCCCATTGTGTTTGTAGTGGATCGGGGACAAACACCTTATAATGAGGCCATGGATACCAACACCGGATAGTGTCTTCCACACTCATAGAAGCCGGTTTTACTAAGTTCTTGCCATACCATGGACTTGGACTGGACCCTGTTTTCAGATTAGGGTGATTATATCTCAAATCTTCCATTCGTTTCCAGCTATCACGGTTGTGAATACCACGCATGTCATTCGCTTCCTTATCGGCGCGCCAGATATCATTGGTAAAGTACCATGTCGACCTTAATCGCCCGATTCCGCGGCCATAAGTTTTGTTCAAATCCATGGTGGGGTCTGTTTCATCGGCAGCCGGTGTGACATTGGTACCGGTTCTGCCATCAGGTGTAATTACACTACCACTATTCCAGAAGGGAACGGCGTTGCGCATGCTTTGTATACGATCGGAACCAGTTACTTCCGGATAAGCTACCACATACATCAATCCCTCGGTATTTGACATGTCCAACTTAGCTTCTACACTGTGGAGGTCAAACATCAGATTGGTATTAGGTTTATTCCTATTAGAAGTAAAACGTTGTTTCATCAAAGGGTGAGCTGCAACGATCTCTTTGCCGATGGTGATGGCGCGATCAAAATCTCCAAGCACCATGCAGATTTTCATCAACAATACTCCACATGCAGATTTGGAAGTGCGGCCACGGTCTACATTATCCGGCACCCATTGGTATGCAAACTCTAGGTCTTTTTTCATCTGCTCCAAAATAGTCCAACGATCGTATGAATAGAAGTCATATTTGGGTTCGCTGATTTCGTCACCGATGTAAGGTACATCTCCAAATTGGTGGGTTAATTTGAAATAGCGATAAGCCCTCTGAAAATATGCGGCACCTAGTACAGCGTTTCTTTCTTCTTCGCTTGTAAATTGCGCATTATCTATTCTGGCAATAACGGAGTTGGCGTATTTAATGCCTTTGTATCCCTCGTACCAATACCATCCGACGCGAGTTGTATTCACATTATTTAGGTCTGCATCAGGCAACAAGGATATATCCATATCCATTTGAGGACCTGCCTTGTCTGTAGTTCCTTCCACGGCAACATCGGATTGGATGATTTCGGTAAGAATAGGAGAGCCGTCTCCAAAAAACTCATGGCGCATGTTTCTTTCGCAGGAAGTAAGCGCAGAATACATGCCCTGCACATCTGATAGTGCTACACCAGGCTCGTAAAATGATAGGGGCTTTGGTTTGAGCCAATCTTTTTTACATGCTGCAAGTGAAAGAGCAAGCGCTGATACAAGCAATGCACTTTTATATATATGTTTCTGTTTCATAGTATCAATGATTAAAGGGTTAAGTTAAAGCTTAAGTTGTAGGTGCGGGGTGTAGGGTTGGCGCCTGATTCTGGATCTCCGAATTTCCATTTAGGGGCCCATACAGCAGCATTTCTTATTGATGCTGATATTCTCAGTCCCATTACATTTATTTTGTTAAGTATGTGTTTGGGGACAGCATAAGAAAGCGCAACGCTTTCGAGTCGAATGAATGAGCGTTCCACATAATTATTGCCTAGGTTTTTAGAACCTATGCGTGCATAATCATTGATCGGATTGTCTGGAGTCCATCTGGGCATTGCATAATCAGTAGTCCTGTCTGTAAAGCTGGCATTATTAGCCGCACGGTTGAATGTTCCCATTTGTCCCCAATTGGAGTAAAGGAAGAAAGAGAGATTGAAGTTTTTGTAATCAATATCATTTCTCCATGACCAGCGGAAGCGCGGTGTAGAGTATCCTTGGAAGATGCGATCTTCATTGGAAAGAATACCGTCTCCGTTTTGATCCTTATATTTGAAATCGCCCGGCTGATTACCATATTTGGCTGCTTCGGCTTCTTCGCCGATTTGCCATACGCCAATGCGTTCATAATGCCAGTATCTATCTGGATCCTGACCTATGAACCAGCCATTCTTAATATCATCTGCTTCTTTTTGACCGATTACATTGCCGTTCTCATCCAAAATGTCGATCATATCGCCATAAAGACTCTTGATTTTCCTGCGATTCAGCATGAAGATTACGGAAGAGGTCCATTTGATATCACTCTTACGGATAATATCTCCTGTGAGGGTAAATTCGAAGCCTTTATTTTCCATTTTACCTAGATTGGCAGCTACGCTATTGAATCCGATAATTTCCGGAAGCACGCGATCCACCAATAAGTCTTTGGTTGTAGCGATATAAGCATCAATGCTACCACTTAATCTGTTATTGAACAATCCGAAGTCAAGCCCTAGGTTGTAGGACTCTTTAGCTTCCCATTTCAGAGCCAGATTGGCCATACGGTTAACATATAGCTGAGAGTACAGATAAATGTTGCCGTTTTGATCTATATACGGGTGTAGGCCGGAGGTCATATCAGACAATGCGTCATAAATACCAATTTCTCTGTTTCCGTTTCTACCCCATGAAAGTCTTAATTTGGAATAATCGAGCCATTGGATATTGCTCATGAATTTTTCTTCTGAGAAATCCCAGGCAAATGCCAATGCGGGGAATGTAGCACGGGGATTTTGAGAACCGAAAGCGGAATACCCATCGCGACGCACAGATGCTGTAATCATATAGCGATCTTTGAAAGAATAGAACACTCTTCCCATTAATGCATCACCAGTTCTATAAGTATCATCACTTTCGGCTAAAGGAACAGCCCCTGCCTGCAAGCGGTGATAACCCAGAATGTCGCTGGGACTATATTGTGAAGATTTGGCGGTAGTGCGCCACCTCTGACCCTTTTCAGCATTCTGTAATAAAGTTACTTCAACATTATGTTCGTTAAAGCGACGTTTCCATCTGATGATATTATCTATTTGCCAGTTGAAGGTTTTTTCGAATGTACGCTCGCTGGAGCCCCCGGTTGCCGTCCATTGCGGGTTTTTGGAGGATTCGTGGTTATAGTATTCTCTCCATACGAAGGAAGGCGTGTAGGTGGACTGGAATTCTATACCCAAAGGTAGATTGATAATACCATAGATACTTGAGTTTAAGGTATTATACATGTCCTTTCTATCCCGATAAAGATTGTCGTGGAATGGATTGACAGGAGTGGGGTCTCCGGTGGGCAGTCGTCTGAACGGGCTATTGGGATCATCCAGATTATTGGAGCCAAAAGGAGAGATGTTGGTCATTTGTCCCCAGTCAGCTTGGAGAAAACCTTCATCACGTACGGCGAAGTTTGTATTAGCGCCTACTTTTAAGAAGGACGTGATTTTCGATTCCAGATTTAACCTAGTACGAAAATTTTTATAACGATCCCCAACAATCACTCCTTTACGATCCACATAGTTTAAGGAGAAATAATAATTGGATTGATCATTTCTATTAGATACACTTACTGAATAATCCTGCTGGAACCCTTTCTGGAAAACTAGTTTTTGCCAGTTTGTAATTTTATTATTTAAATAGTTTTCAATTTCGGGCGCTTTTAACTCTAGGCGGGATAACCACATGCGTATTAATTCTTCCTCGGTAACAGAGGTAACGGGAGTCTGCATGTCGTAGTTGTACCATGTCAAGGGATCTACGTTTTGAAGTTTTCGCGGATCTACAAACTTCTCTGGATATTGTTGGTGGTAAGCATCGTTGTTTTTCCCCATTTCATAATCATAGCGCCATTTAAGAAATTCTTCAGCATTCATTACACGGGGCGTTCCTACTTCTTTTACGAAGCCTATATTACTATTAAAAGTGATACGGGGCTTACCTCTTGCACCTTTTTTGGTAGTAATCAAAATAACTCCGTTGGCGGCTCTGGCTCCAAATACAGCAGTAGCACTCGCATCTTTAAGAATGTCGATAGACTCAATATCGTTGGGGTTGATGTCTGTAAAAGCACCGTCAAATATCACTCCGTCCACGACATTCAGTGGACTGTTGCTTGCTTTCAGTGTTCCACTACCTCTCACCAGAAAGCTGGCAGTAGATTTTGCATCGTTAGTCATACCCACAATAATACCGGCAGCATTACCTCTTAAAAGATCCTGAACCGATCGGGGCGATTCTTTTTCGAGATTGGTGGCTTTGACCGATGCTACAGCTCCTGTAACATCTCTTCTGCGTGCCGTAGCATAACCGATGGCCACTACTTCGTCCATGCTAGAGGCGATGGGCGTCATTGTTACATCTACTACTGCGCGACCACCCACCTGAACTTCCTGATTGTTATAGCCGGTATGGCTAAATACGAGTGTACCATTTGCTGGCACTCCCGAAATATGATAGTAGCCACTATCGTTCGTTGCTGTACCTAGGGTTGTATTATTAACAATAACACTTACTCCCTTCATGGGTTTTTGTTGTTCGTCAATAACCCTACCCCTGACTTCCTGATTTTGTGCCTTTGTGAAGTGAGGTATAATGAATAGAGAGCTTAGAAAAGTAAATACAAGCAAAGTTTTCCTGGGCCGTTTTTTTGACAAATACTTTTTCATACGAATGGCTTTAACGTTTAAACTGTAAATGATTTTTCAAATGAAAAACTGGCAAGCTCAAAAGAGTATAAGCAATTGAGTGAAACAATAATAAATAATATCTATTACAACTTGAGACTTTGCACTTTTGATCATCTGTAACCCCTATTTACAACGTTTGAAATAGAAAATTTTATTCCGAAGTCGTTGCTGGTAGCAGCTTTAGTGAAAAAACGATTTTGTGAAGGGTGATGGAAGGCTTCTAGAAATGAAAAAAGTTCCCCTTTGGGGAACTTTTGTGATGTGAGCACGAGTAGATGGTTATGACGAAGGTGTTTGAATATTTAACTTAACTTAACTTAACTTATTTAATTTATTTAAGTAGCTCTATGTGTGCACTTTAGCGTGCATAAGCTCCAAATTCAGCTAAGGCTACATTGTTTGAATTTCCGTAATCATTCAATGCAATCAATTTAATATGGCGAGCTTGTGTAGTCTCCGGTAAATCAATATAATGCTCCGCACCTGCACGGTTTTCGAGTGTGTATTTCATATGGAACGTCCAGTTAACACCATCCATACTGGTATACAATTCGATATCTTTTACAGGATTTACGTTTTCTGGTCTTTGTCGTACGATGAATCCTTCAATAGATTTTACATCTCCCATATCAATGGCTGCCCAGTGCGGATAATAAGTTTGCGGCGATATTTGATTTACCCATAAAGTACTGGGGTTATTGTCAATAAGATTAGATGGAGGTCTGTAGCTACTACCCGGGCGAGTATCAAAGCTGGATGCTGTAGCTACCCAACCATCTTTAGGTAAGGGGTATCTCTGCCCTTTTACATACATTCCCACCCAATCTGTATAGAAAGTGTCGATGGCATTAACAGGCAGATATACGGTTCGGTACTCAATATCTCCCCGCGAGAAGTCGGGAGTCATAGAAAGTAAGACGCTTTTGTCGATAAAGAACAGCCTTGGTTCATCATTATTGTCTATGTATTTCACTTCTGTTCCGATAATTGTTGTATCCGACAGACTACCCCATAGGATGTTTAAGCTGTCGTTAACAACGGTGGCATCATTAATAGGTCGCGACAAGAGTCTGGACTTGTATACATCTCCATAAACCCGGCCAATGGCCTCAACCTTAATTGAACTGTTCCCTTCTTTATCGAATGTGTATATTTCAAATACATATGGCCCTTCAGGCATATTATTGAAAGGGATATATACTGATTCGATCGAGGGATCAATTGGCACTTGAACCGAGTCTGCACGATTGTTCCAATACACCTTGGCGTGAGTAACCTTAGGATCGGCTGAATTGGTCCATGTTAGTATAAGTCGATTATAACCCGGAAGTACTTTTACCTGCACCGGTTTTCCGGGATATTTTGACTGGCCATAGTTAAGATACTCTTTATAGGTATCATCCATCTTAGAGCAGGTGCTCAAAAGTAGGATCATCAATGCTAATATTGTAAGAAAACTATACTTTTTCATATTTTATTCATTGGGATAGGTAAGTGTTTATGGTGTTATATCTGCATCTCCCCAGAAGGTTAGTTCTGCTATATAAATATAGTCAAGGTAACCCCAGGTTTCATTTATCTTGAATCTCAGATATCTTACGGGAATCTGTTCCGGAAATACAAAGTCTTCTCCTTGTTCTGATGCAAATGTTGCATCTTCTGCTGTAATCGGTCCCTCGCCCGAGGGTTTGTAGGATTCGCAATCCATGAGTTTAATCCAGCCGTTCCAACTACCCGAAGGATCAGGCGCTGTAGCAGAGCCCCATACTTCCCATTTACGAGGCGCGCCTAACTGATAAACATATTGCGTGCCGTATCGGTGATAGAATTTATACCGGCTTAGGTAACATAATCTACCCATATCAATTGTAAACCACTGAGGGATTCCTGAGCCAGGGCGCGTATGGAACGGAGCTGACCCCGATCCATAGTTGCCATCCCATAACTTATCTAGTGTCCAGCTAGCGTTGGCATGACCTCCGGCAACATCGGTAGGTAATGCCACAATGCGAAACTGATCCTTAGGAATCATTTCTTCGAAGATAGGTGTAATCGTTTCGGTAATAGTATCAGAATAATTACCCCAACGATCTCTGATTACAGCTCCAAATAGTCGAGGTACGCTAGGAAATCCGCGTAAAGAATATCTTCCCTGTGCAGATTTGGTATAGTAAGTTTCTACCTCAGTCAGCTTCCCCGAAGAGTCTGTAGTTAATAAGGTTACTGCCAGACTAGCTTCTCCACTATTACTAAAAGAAATTGTGGTGCCGCCGAATGTTTCGCTGAACTCAAATGTATTAAAAGCTTCCAGCAAGGGTGGTGTAAGTGGCGTGAACTTTACACTAACGGGTTGAGATGGTTTTTCACCTTCGCTTACCGCATATAGCTGTATCTCATACTCCTTTACTGCAGGAAAACCATCCACCAAAATACTATCTACGTATTGAGAAGCAATACTTTCTCTTTTTACTCCGGGTCTTATTTCATATACTGCTTTTACATAACGTAGATTAGCGTCTGTAGGAAGCTTGTATTTTACAACTGCGGCTCCGGGTAATGCTCTTACAGAGACTACAGATACGGGACCCGGTGCCGGTCCATCTTCTAAAGGTCCAATATATTTTTCTCTGGAGCATGCCCATATTAACGTCAGGCAGCAAAACATTGAAATATATGTTATGTGCAATCTGTTCATCATAATCTTGTTTATTACTTGAAAATTTATTACCAACCAGGGTTTTGTACCGTATTATTATTGGCAAATATTTCTACTTCACGTATCGGCCATAAATAATCCTTGAGTCCGAATGTTTGTTGATATAGTACTTTCTCACGATAATAACCTGCCGGAGTTACCTGATCGATATCCCATCCAGTAATGGGTTGATTTAACTCGTCAATTGCTTTTTTCCATCTTCTTAAGTCCCAGAATCGTTGTCCTTCAAACATGAGTTCGATAGCACGCTCTCTGTGTATAATCTCTCTGAGTCCTTCTTTAGTTGATGGTTTGGTAGGATTAGTAGAGTATGCCGTCCAAGCATCTACTACGCCGGGCAATCCGGCTCTCTGTCTGATTAAGTCCAAATAGTAGTATACTTCATTGGAGGGACCGTTTACTTCATTCAATGCTTCAGCGTATAGGAGATACAGGTTTGCTAATCTAATTATCGGCCAAGGATAATTTTCTCTGGAGTAAGTATTACTTTGGATAACATTTACATAGTTGACGTATTTCTTCGGCCAGATGCCTGTACTGTTATAACTGTCGTTAGCAATATTAGCCGCAGGTTCACCTTTCTTTGAGGAAACATACCATGTATCATCTGCGTCAAATTTACCCTGTCCGTACCAAACGCCACCATCGAATCCTAGGTTAGCATAATACCGAGGCTCTCGATCCACATTAAAACGGACAGTTGTATATTCATTAACGATATAATATTTGTTTTCGGGGGTACCTTGGGTAAGATTAAAACGTGCGCCGTAATTCCAGCTATTATCTTCTTCGATGGGAACCCCATTTTTGGAATAATAAAGCGCTGCAATTTTTAATGGCACTGCACAATTCCCTAAGGTACTGCGTGAAGCTCTGAGTGCGGGATCTAGGCCTCTTGGTGTAGATTGAATCTGAAGGTTGTCCACCATACTGTTGGTATTACCCCAAACAATTTCGGCATTCCACTTTTCATTGAATGCATTTCGAATGTTCATCTGCGTGCGAATCACTTCCGGTACATTATATTGTCTCACACTTTGGCTGTAATAATACAGCTTATGTCCTGCAGCATGACAAGCATCAATAGCTTCTTTACAGGCTTCTTTAGCCTTTACCCATTTTTCAGGATCGTACACAGGATTGAATAATTGTACACCTCTACTGTCTTTGAAGTTGGCATAATCCGGATTGCCATTGAAAAGAGGACTGGCAGCCGTAACTAGTACCTCGGCTTTAATAGCTAGTGCAATGGGCTTAGTAACACGTCCTAATTCATCTGCTTCATTCGTGATGAGATCCGGTAAGTCAGCAATGGCTTCATCTAATAACTGTACTACATAATTAAAACAAGAGTCAACCGGATCTCTGAAGACACGCACCGTTTCCGGATCGGCATTGATGGGTAAGTTTACTCTTTTAATAGGAATGGGGCCATACATTCTTGTGAGATAATAATGATAATAAGCTTTCAGGAACTTTACTTCGGCAATCCACCGGAGTCTTTCACTCTGATCTATATCGGGTGTTCTACCTATATTTTCAAGAAAGATATTGCAATCACTAATGCCCTGATATAAGTCTTTACCGCCTTGTGTGCCCTGCCAGAAATTGTTGTAAGGATTAACCACGTTTTGAAATCCACGGGCTATGTTCCAGCTATAAGGTTGATAGAAATTGTGAAACCAAAGTTCGTCACCTGCTCCTAATGCAGGATTCTCATTGGCTGAACCCGATAAGACACTGTGTCGGGGAAGATAGCTGTAGCAGGTGAATAAAAACTTCTCTGCCTGCTGTCTCATGTTGAATGCATGATCGATGGTGGCTATATTATCCGGAACTACATCCAAATATTTTTTACATGCAGTAAGGGATAATGTAATTAACATAACAATTATGAATAATTTGCGTTGCATAGTTCTCTCAGATTAACAGTTTTAAAAATTAACTAACAGGCCTAAGTTGTATACCTTCTGATTCGGATATCTGAGCCCGTTTCCTGCCATCTCAATATCCCATGTTTTGAATTTGCTCCATGTATAAAGGTTTACGCCACTTAAATACAGTCTTGCAGAGGAGAGCCCGATTCTTTTTAATAATTGCGGTGTAAACTTGTATCCAATCTCTATGTGTTTTAGCCTCAGGAAAGCTCCGTTGCGCATAAACCATGTGCTGGACTGAATATTATTAGTGATAGGATATGTGCTTAGACGTGGCCACATAGCATACAAATCCCGGTTGTCCTCTGACCAGTAGCTATCAGCGTAAGCTTTTAATAACTGATTTACATATTTGATTCCGGAATTGCGTTCATCGCTGTTATAGTAATAAGGTGTGAACGGAGCTGTAGCTTCAGGATCTATCCAGAAAGAAGATCTGCCCGAACCCTGAAAGAAAACAGAAATGTCAAATCTGTCATTACCACCCGAGATACCAAACCCGTAAACTATTTCAGGTGTGGTGGGATAGCCGATGGGAACCATATCGAGTTCGGTAATCCTTCCGTCGCCATTTACGTCTTTATATTTTATATCACCGGCCATGTATTCTCCGAATCCTTGAGTAGGAGAGTTTGCTACCTCTGCTTCATCAGCAAATAATCCCAATGCTATATAACCCCAGCGTTGATTAATGGGATAACCGGTTCTATCGCGCCACGGAGCTCCGGGATAATTATAATCCTCATACACTTTATATCTTGAGGTAGCATAGGTGAAATTACCCATGAGTTGTATGAAGTAATTGTTTTTAAAGGTGTGATTGAAATTTAAATCTATATCAACCCCTTTGCCTTCTGCCTCACCTATATTGGTTTGCGGTTGTGCCCACAATCCCATAGAAGCCGGTGTTGAGGAACGTTGTTGAAGAATGTTGTATCTATTGCGTATATAGTATTCGGCTATAAGATTTAATTTTCTAAGAAAACTTAACTCTATAGCAAAGTTGGCATCTCTTGAAGTTTCCCAAGTAATATTCGGATCTGAGTAGCGCGAAATGGAAATACCCGGACGAGAGTATCCGTTGTCGCGTCCGAAAACTGCACCATAACTGCTATTGTTGAGGTTTACTTCGGATAAGTAGAAGAAGCGATCGCTGGCACTTCCTATATCATCTTTACCGGCGTATCCATATGTGGCTCTTAGTTTGAGATTATTGATTTTGTCTTTCAGGTTTTCAAAGAAAGGCTCGTTAGATACTGTCCAAGCAATACCTGCAGAAGGGAAGAAGCCCCACCGATGTGATTGATGAAAACGTTCTGAACCATTGTAGCCAAAGTTGATCTCTGCATGGTAACGATTTTTATATCCATATGTAGCTCTTCCCGATAATCCGATATTTCTAAAGGGGAGCGATTCCTGAATGTTGCCAGCGTTAGGATTTAATCTTTCTTGAAAATATCCGATCACCATACCACTGATGGTATGAGCCCCCAATGTTCTATAATAATCAATAGCCGCCTCACCATATATGGTTGAGTTGATTTGTTTAAGACCTTCGTCGTAACTAAGGGTTTCTCTACCTTGTGCCTCATTGATAAGATAGATATTATAAGTATTGTCTCTTATGTTATAGTTAGAAAGCCCATAGTAAAAGGGGATATATTGCCTTGTAATAGTAAAGTAGGAGTGTCTGTCTGTGCTTAAACGGCCTCTGGCTTTCAGTCCGGGAGTAATGGCTTTAAGGTCTTGTTTTAACTCCAGTTGCGCTCCTATTTTTGAGCGACCTCTGTCTTGGTAGCCTTTTACCATATCCGCATATGGATTGAGATAGGTGCCGTCATAGTTTCCAAACATAATATGGGTTACATATTTATGCTTTTCATCTATAGGATAGTAGGGAGGGAAAAGTACCGGGTTAGCCCGCATCACACGTGTATACATATCTCCTCCGGAATAAATAGGACCATTATAATCCTCGAAAACTCCATATAGCCTCACAATCATCTCTGTTGTTGGGAATATGTACATGTTTACGTTGGAGCGTAAGGAGTATGTTTTAAAGTCAATGTTATTGTTGAAGTTATTTCTTTTGTCTACTTTCAATAGGCCATTATCCTGAGTGAAGGTACCGGCTACGTAATATTTAGCAACGTCACCTCCGCCGCTCAAACTCAGATTTATTCGTTCGTTAATAGTATGGTCTTTGAATAATTCTTTGCGCCAGTCCGTTGCCGGGAAGATATAAGAACCGGAACCAGGAACCGTATTGTCTATTTTCTCTTCAGAATATAAAAGAGGAGCCAGAGGATCGCGCGTGAGGATGGCTTCGTTATTAAGCTTCATATAAGTAATAGGGTCAGCCAGCTCCACATCTTTTGTGTTCTTAGAAAGGCTCGTTTCAACGCGTAGGGTAACATTGGTTTTGCCCTTTTTCCCTTCTTTAGTGTTAATAGCAATCACTCCATTGGCAGCCCTACTTCCGTATAATGCTGTAGCTGTTGCGTCTTTATATACATTGAAGCTTTGGATATCATCTACATTAATTCGAGCAAGGTCATTTGTGGTGGATTCAATACCATCTATTAGAATCAAAGGACCGCGTCCATATCCAAAAGTTGTAAGACCTCGTATATAAAACTCTGCATTATCTGCACCGGGTTCCCCTGTTCTTTGAAACGCAATCATGCCCGGAACGCGTCCAGCTAGTGCTGTAGTAAGATTACTGGAAGGGATTTTTAGTTCCTCAGGTTTGACCTGAGTCACAGAACCTACTATTTCCGATTTTTTCTGTGTACCGAAGGCAACCACCACTACGTCTTCTAATTGTTCTCTGCCCGCAGCGGGTCTCATGATAATATTTATAACCTTCCTTCCCGATACGCCAATGGTTTGAGGTTCCATGCCGGCGTAAGAAAAAATGAGTGAGTCGTTTGGTTGGACCGAAATGGAATATTCTCCAAGATGATTGGTGAGCGTAGTTTGCGAAGTGCGTTTTACAACTACTGATACAGCTTCAAGAAACTCATCGTTTAAGTTTTTTACAGTACCTGTTACCAGCGTCTCCTGTGCCCCCGCATCCAGATGGATTAAATAGAAGGCAGTTAGCATTGTGCTAAGCAAAGTTTGTTTCAGTACTCTCATATGCTTTTTAAAATAATGGGCGTACGAATCCTTAATAAATCCGTATCCCGAGTTTTATTATTAATGATAAAATGTATCTTTTGCTGAAATATTTAACAGATTACAATGCAAGCATATGGATTGCTTATGTGACTAGCAATCCTACTGTGATTAATAAGCATTTTGATTTTAAATAAAAGTTTTTTACGTTATAAACAGTCTCCAAGTCAAGCAATCGCTGTTGTTCCTGTTGAAAACAACGGCGATTGCTAAAATACACAATTAGCTTTAGTATTGTATCAATACTTGTTATTACAACGTTTGAAATTGTTGAAGGCTTAAATGTTTAATACAGGATGGCCGCAGGATTGGAGACAGGACTTGATAGATAGGATAGGAAGTTAAGTATAAGGAGGGTAAAAAAAAGTGGCGTTAAACGCCACTAAATATTGAAAATCCACCATCTACGTTAATGACTGTTCCGGTAACAAACTTGGATGCATCACTGAGTAACCATACCAAAGCTCCGATGAGTTCGTCTGCATCTCCCAGTCTTTTGAATGGAGTGTGTGTAACAACGAGATTTCCTCTTTCAGTATAGCTTCCATCGCTGTTTGTTAATAATGTTCTGTTTTGCTCGGTAAGGAAGAAACCAGGTGCAATGGCGTTCATTCGTATGAGGTCTTTGTATCTATTGCCTAGTTCCATAGCAAACCATTTGGTGTAACTGTCTATAGCACTTTTGGCCAAGCTATAGCCTAGCACACGGGTTATGGCTCGTTGGGATGCCATTGATGATATATTCACAATGGAACCTCCAGTACTGTTTTGTGCTATAGCTGCTCCAAAGATTTGGGTGGGAAGAACAGTGCCGAATAAGTTCAGTTCAACAACTTTTCTTAGGCCATCCATATTTAAATTAAAAAGGTCTGCATCGGGCTGCACAATAGCTTCGGGTATATTACCACCTGCGGCATTTACCAGACCATCAATTTTACCGAAATGTTTTAGTACTTCATCTTTTGCATTAACTAAATCATTCTCATTTGTTACATCAGCCTTTAGGGCTAGGGCTTTTCCTCCTGCAGCAATGATTTCACTGGCACGCTCATTGGCTACAGCTTCATTTCGTCCTAGAATGCATGGGATCCCCCCAGCTTGTGCTATTCCTTGTACAAATGATTTTCCCAAAATTCCGGTGCCACCTGTAACAACAATTACTTTACCATTTAAACTAAAATCGGCCATAAATACTCTATGTTAATTGTTAATTAATATTGTTTGCTATGTTTTCTTGGGCTTTCATGCTATTTAACAGCTAATTTAAAATAACGTATAATACCATTTATTGTTTTTAATCTTTATTGTTTTTTATCCAATAAATCAATTCCGGTTTATTATTTGATTGATTGCTTATATTAACGTAGTAGCCTTTGTCTTCATCGTCACCCAGCTGTCGAGTTTCTCTTATAAACACAAACGTAAAACCTTGGGCAGTATATTTTTTTGCAAGGTTCGTGATGTCAAGATAGTGCGTTTCTTCTTTATTTGTAAATGCTATTTCTCCGGCAATAAAAACTTCTTTTGCGGCACTATTTATTAAAGCTTCGGTGTCGTCTAATAAAAGGGCATTATTCCAGTTAAGAGTTTTACTGTTCCATTTGTCGGTTCTTATTCCATATACATGTATTCTGTATGGTGCGGTGGTTTTGTTGGTATGTCCTTTTACTTTTAGTAAGATAAGATCAGCTTTTTGAGCAGCGGTTTTATCGAAGTCAAAATAAGCATAGGATACTGCATTATTATTAGGCTGGGATGCATCCAATTGTACTTTTAATATTTTTTCATTATGAAAGGAATGTTTTTGATACATGCCGCTCATTACATATGCACTAGATGATGCTAATGTTTGGGAAGAAATGAGT